>Ga0160463_100040_pt1 | contig 189741 bp, 150 predicted proteins | sample HID1975M_E6MG_FD_108276 | JGI IMG/M metagenome (GOLD analysis project Ga0160463, IMG submission 108276) | Enriched soil microbial communities from UW Madison campus, WI, USA - HID1975M_E6 MG | ecosystem: Environmental > Terrestrial > Soil > Unclassified | place: USA: Madison, Wisconsin... | reverse complement strand
GCAGCAGGTTCATGTTTCAATATATAGCCCGATGCACCGGCCCTGATGGCCTCAAATATCTTACCATCATCATCAAATACAGTGAGCACAATAAACTGGATATGCGGGTACAGTGTTTTGGCAATACGGATCGTTTCAATACCATCCAGCTCCGGCATCTCCAGGTCCATAAAGACCACTTCCGGCAAACCAGTATGCGACAATCCTTTCAACTGTTCCAGACATTCATTGCCATTGCGCGCTGCAAACACGAGCTCCATCCGTCCTGACACTTTCAGCTTCTGCATGAAAGTATTCCGGTTTACTGCATTGTCTTCTGCCAGCGCTATCCTGAATTCCATGGTATCAATTTTAAATTTACACAGGTTCAATGGTCACTTTCGTTCCTGAAGGCGCGGCGGCTTCCCAGGTTATATGCCATCCTGCCACCGAAGCACGGGCTTGCATATTCCTGAGGCCATTGCCCCCACCCTGTAAGGTAGAAATTTCCTGGCTCATGCCCTTGCCATTATCCGTAACACTTATTTTCCAGCTGCTACTGCCTTCCACTTCTACCTTGATCTGGCTGGCCGCACTGTGTTTCACCACATTCGTAATGGCTTCCTGTATCACCTGAAAAAGGTGGAAGGCCTGCGTAGGTGGTATCGAAATATCCTGCTCAATATGCTCTATCACATCCATTTGTATACCCTGGTGACTTTTCCGGATACGATTGAGGAACACTTTGATCCGGTCGCTGATAGCCGTAAGCGTTAGACTGTCTTTATTCAATGCCCAGATGGTATCACTTAATTGCGCCACCATGGTTTGCGAATTGTTGTTCAATTCGGCAAGCGCTGTGCGGTTTTCTTCGCTGATGCCATTGGCCTGGATAATGTCCAGGTTGGATGCAATGGAAGCGGCATAGGCTCCCAGGTTGTCGTGCAGGTCGGCAGCGATGCGCTTGCGCTCATTCTCTTCCGCATCGGCAATGGCTTTAATGGACAAATGTTTCTCATGTTCAATGAGCTTCTCCGTTTTAAGTCGTTGTTTTTTCCGGTAATCCCTGAACACCATAAAGGAAACAACGATCACCAGGGCGCCCGCACTTAATCCCAGCAATAACATATTGTTCTTTTGGGCAATGGTGAGTTGTTGTTGTATGATCGTGTTTTCCTTTTTCTGTACTTCGTATTTGGTTTGTATTTCTGCGATGGCCAGTTCAGCTTCTGCATCGGATAAAGAGTCTTTGGCAAGGATGATCTGTTCCAGTGTTTGTTCATAGGCTTTTGTATCGCCTTTGATCTTATAACATTTGGCCAGCAGGTCATAATAACCAATGCGCAGACTCAGGGTATTGGTAAAAGTCTTTGCCTCTCCGGTCACCGCACTGTTTAAGTCTCCACGCTGTAGCTTTTCGTTGCAATAAGCAATAGCCTTATCTATTTGCTTCGTGGTGATGTAAAAATTGATGAGTGAAATATGGTCATCCGTCCATACTGCTTCATCCCCCATCTTTTCCCTTACGCCGATCATTGCCTGCAGTGCTGATTCTGCTTTGTCATGTTGGCCCGCCTTCAGATAGATGTTTGATTGCCTTTGCAGCGCCATGGCCAGGGTGTTGAGGTTTTGTCCATTCCTTAGCAACTGTATTCCGTTTTCGCCATAATAGATCGCGGAGTCCAGGTGATTGCTCAATAGATGCGCCTGGGCCAGATTTACATACACAGAAGCACGCACCATGTTGTAGCGGGGCAACTCATCCAGGTAAGCCAAAGCACGCCTTAGCCATTGCAGGGCTTCCGTGGGTGCTTCCCGGGCGATCGCGATGGAGCCGATCGTATTCATGTTGGTACTGATCGCCATCGTGTCTTTATATCTTTCCGCTTCATTCACGATACGATATAGGTTGGTCAATGCTTCCGGATATTTGCCCCGGCCTCCATAATAGAGCGCCTGTTGTCGTACCGCTTTGAAATAGATGGGCCTTTCGTCAGGCACTGTCACCTTGTTGCTTTTTATGACAGGTTCAATAACTACCACCGCACTATCTACCCATCCCCACCTGAAATAATCGTTGGCAACCGCTATTTCTGCCAGCGCTATCGCTTTTTTATCACCCGTTTTGATGGCCATTGCTCTTGCCTTATAGGCATACTGATCGAGTGTATCGCGGTTCACACTTTGGTACTCCTCGCAGAGGTCCAGTATAGCAGTCAGTTTATCCCGCTCATTACCGGCACGATAGACAGCCTGTAACAAGCTGTCTATCCTGCTGGTTTGAGCAACGACCATGGTTGCCAACATCAACTGTATGATCAGGACTATCGTAAGGCGGATCATGTAAGCCGTATTATTCCTCAAACATACCAGTTTCCGGGTTATTGACTGCATTGCCCGGCTATTATTTGCGCCTGGGTGGGGTTATAAGCATTGCCGGCAACATAATAGCCACCACTGATGGCTCCTGCCTTCACTACTTTGGTAATGCCGCAGAGATTCTTCAATACCTTATTCTCATTGATACTGATGCTGGTAATGGCGCCGTCCACATTGCTGAGTCCATTGAGGTTGGCCAGTTTATTATTCTGCCCGATCGTCATCCCATAACGCAACGCTTTCACTTTTTCCAGGCCATCCAGGTTGAGCAATTCAGGATTTCTGGCTATATATATACCTGCTAAGTTGGTGATAGCTGCCAGCCCGTTAAGGGAGGTCAGTTTTGTATTATCGGTAATATAGATCAACCGGTTTTCGATAGACCCTGAGGTAGTTAGTTTAGCCAAACCACCCAGTCCCGTCAACCCTGTTGTCACGATCCTTAGGTCTTGCCCAATGCTCTCCAGGTTGGCAAAACCTGATATATCTGTCAGGTTCTTGCCACCAATATTAAACATGGCCCCCACCGTTTTCAAAGTCTTAAATCCTTTGATGCTTTTGAGTGGGCCGTCAAACCCAACCAATTGATCTCCCGACCCGGCAGCAGTCTCAAGGCCAAGTGAATACTTCACATTGGTCAACTTGTTAAATCCGCCGATCGTCTGCAGCTTTATACTGGCGCCCGGGATATTGGCATTTGAAATCGTAAAATCTCCGTCTACACTTTCCAGGTTGGCAAATCCATCCAGGTTCGTGATCCCAGGACAATTAAGAATCATAAATCTGCCACAGGTCTTGAGTGCCGGCAGATCGAAGACAGTAAGCGCCTGCACCACTTCATAACCACCGGACATGTAAAACGAATTGGGCACCTTTTCCAAAGCATTCATATTGATCGTAGCCAGCTTCACATTGTGTGTAAGATCAATGCCTTCCGCTTCTTTGAATACCGGCAAGGTGAGTGTGGTCAATTCTCCATTGTCCTTGCAGGAAATACTTCCTTTCTCGTACAGTGGGAAATGGGCTATTTTCAATGCCTTGTGTAAACTAATCGTTAGTCCTGCAGTAGACTTTAATTTATTGGAAACTGCGGTAATATCCGTGAGCGCATCATTACGCGTAAGCGCCACCCAATCCGTCACCACCGATGGTATATTGATCCCCTCAAGCGTGGTCAGTTTGATACACTGATCGATCGTTAATCTTCCCGTGCACACAATATTCTTTAGTCCGCTTACCGAAGTGAGGTCCGGATTGTCTGTCAGCGTCAATCCCCAGGATCCCAGGGTACCGCTCGCATTGGCAAAGACATTCAGGTTGGTGAGCAAGGTATTGGTGATCTCAATAAAGCCGCATTTGTCTACCGATTTTAAATTCGGAATGGACAATGTTTTCAATAGGGGATTGCCCGTAATGGAAATATTATCATTGCCCAGCGGACTTATCGATTCGATAGAGGGCAGCGTGAGCGCCACCAGTGAAAGATTGTAGTTGATATGGATACCCTGCACACTTTTAGTGGCCAGTTTGGGAAAGGCAGCGTTGACCAGTTGACCGTTTTCTACCAACGATAACCAGGACATCTCTTCCAGTTCTGCCAATCCGCCCAGGCTGGTAACATTATTCCTGCGCAATTCCAGTCCCCATACTTTTTTCAGTTTAATAATGCCTCCCAGATCTGTCATGTTTGAAACATACAGGATGCCGTTTACCGCTGTATAGGCGGAATCAATAAATGCTTTGAGCGTGGCGGCATCATTAATCGAATAATTGCCCTGGTATGTTTTGTCCGTGCCAGTACCGGGGCCCGGGCCTGGATTGTCGCATACTTTCACCGGCTCCTGTATCATATGCGCCACGGAAGGATTGACGTTGATCTTTATATCCTGGCTCTTTTTACCGGTACCTATATCGTACACCGTGAGCACTACATTGTCGATGCGGTTGGTGAGTGCCCGCATGAACAGGTATTGTACCGTGAACCTTCCTTCTGTACCAAAGATGGGCGCCGTAGTACTCTTCACAATGGTGTTGCCGCTGCGCATACTCAGGAAGGCATAACCCGTCGTCACCGCTTTGTTTTCGCAGTTCACTGCTTTGCCATTTACATTGACCACCGTTTCGCCATTGCCACCACCACTGCTGGCGGGAGGAACGGTAATGGTGATGGTAGAAGGAGGATTGGTGGGCGTAACCTCAATAGTAACGCTTTGTCCTTCATCTGCAAATGTGGGTGCAGCCGGAGGAACCTCGCCGCCCGTGGGCGTATAGTTGGGGTTGGTGGGATAATCGGGTCCCCCGGGTTGCACCGGCATGACCGTGACCTCCATCACGTCAGTCATGCTGGGCAGTGGGAAAGTAACGGTGCTGGTGCCACCGGGAGGATTGTTGTTGGGATTGGGTACGGGTGTAGGAAAGGTATTGGTATAGAGCGTTGTTTGTGTTTTTTTATCACGCACCTGCAGGATGAAGTCGGGCGGATTATTGACAATTTTGTCGATATCATCGGGCGGCATGCTGGAGATATTGGGCAATATCCAGCGCAGGAACATCGGCAGGATCATGATGGGATTCCAGTGGTCGTAGTTCCACACCGAGAAGTGCTTCACCTTGCCCACATATTTACCATTCTGGTAAGTACCCTTTCCTTCCTGTTTCCAGATACCTTTTGTTTCATCGAAGTACCACATGTCGATGGAAGTGGTGGCCGAGCTTTGCAGCTTTTGTGGTACGGGTAAGGTAACCGTCACCTCTTTGCCGGCTTTGATGGTAAGCTTATTGCCTTTGTCATCCAGCAGGTCGAGATGGGACATGCCATAGGATATGAGTGCACCTCTTTTGTTGTCGCCATTGTCTGCAGCCAGGTCGCCCGGCATGCGGGCAAAGAAATCGGGACTGGTGGGATTTACATAATTGGCTACCACGTTTACCTGGCCCGTATAGCCGTCAATGGCGCCCGCAGGCAGTTCGATCTTGATGCCCCCGGTAGATTCGGCTGCTCCGCCAGCAGTAGCGCTAATGGTGCCAATGCTTTTCATCGTGAGCATTTTGATCAATGTTGGCTTTGACATGCCATTTTTGATGGGCTGAAAGATGCGGGAGCCTTTGAAGTAGCCTTGCTTTACAGCCGTAAGATAAGCGCGTGCCTGGTCGAGCTGCACGCCGGTGAGCATATAGATGCCGTTTTCATCGGTATTGGTGGTTTTGCCGCCACCTGTTACGGTTACGCCCGACAGCGGTTTGTCCAGTTCATCCACGATCCTTCCGAATACGTTGGTGGTTACCACCACGCCTTCTTTGGGAAGGTCAGGAATGGGCGGGGGATTGTCGGTGCCGCCGTTATTGTCGTTCTTGCGACAGCCCTGGGCGATAAGGACTAAAAGCAGTAGGTTGATGATTATCTTTTTCATTGCCTGGAACTTAAAGTGATTGATGTATGCAAAAGTTCATCGTTCCGGCTGCGTGGGAAATACTCAATTTGTAGTAGACATTTTATATGATAAATCCCTCCATACTCAATTGATTATTACAAAAAGCTGCCGCCTTATGCCCGGTACTGATGGCTTCTGACACCTGGTGATAACCCGGGTGTGCAAGATCGCCGGCAGCAAATACACCGGGTACTGAGGTCTGCATGGCAGCATCGGTGAGCACCGAACCACTCCTGCTCAACTCGCAGCCCAATAGCTCCGCCAGTTTGTTATTGAATTGTACGCGTACGGGTTTGGTATACACAACAGGGCTTGTCAGTGTTTGTCCGTCAGCTAATGAAACAATCAATCCTGTATCGCTTTCGGCTATACGCTCAACAGGCGTTTCTATAAGGGACCATCCCTTTTGCAGCAGTTGGGCTCTTTTGGCAGCATCTTCCACAGTAGTACCATGCAATAGAAAAGTTAGCTGATCATTCCATTGACTAAGGGTCATGGCTACTTCCCAGGCAATCATACCTTTCACCAATACCAGCGCGGGCTGGTCCCTGGCCTCCCAGCCATGACAATACGTACAGTGAAATACCTTCTTTCCCCAAAGCGCCTGCAAACCCTCAATGGGCAAGAGCTGATCGACCACACCGGTAGCCAGTATGATCTTGCGCACAGTAAATGCCTGCCGCTGATCAGTGGTGAGCTGATAACCTTCTTTTGAAACAGATAATTTAACAACCGCTTCCGGAGAGATCTTTACATGCCCAAACTGCCTGAGATCATGATGCGCAGCAGCCCGAAGATCAACAGGAGAAGTGCCGTCACGGCCAGATAAGTTATGCGACTGGTTGCTTGTACGGTTTCTTGGTTTGCCCGTATCAAACACAATGGTGCGCCGCTTACTCCTGCCCAGTGTATGGGCAGCAGCCAGGCCCGCATGGGATCCTCCAATAACCGCTACTTCATAACCGATGTCAGTCATACACGGATAGTTTAGGGCAAAGTTGTAAAATAAAATACAACTTTGTTGCATTAATTACAAATTCCCCTATCTTTGTTTTGATGCGAAACACAAGGCATGTACATACCAAACAACTGATATCGGCACTGCTGATGATCATTTTGGTATTGGTGCACCTCACCAAGGCCTTGCACATCCACCCTTCCAACAACGCAGGTTCTCACAGCCAACAGGAAAATAGTATTACCAAGGCCACCACCGTACACGGCTCCTGTGCCATCTGCGAATTCCAATTGGCCAAAGATGCTCCTTTCACCGGTGAGCTACTCCTGGTAATAGCACCTGTGTATACTTCACCTATTTACACCTGGCTGCTAACGTCTATCAATCCCAGCCGCTTAATCACTATTGAAGGCAGAGGTCCTCCCCTGTCTTAATTCAAAGACACCATTTTCAAAGTCATTAATTGCGTGGCCACCAAAGCCGTGCACATAATTGATCTCCTGTGTGTCTTCTCCCACTGGCATTAGCTATTGCGCAGACTGCCAGTACCTGTTCACTCCTTTTTTTACAGCATTGAATTGTCCGGGACAATATGTCCTGTTGTACATACTGAATTGTCGTACAGGCACGCGGTACCCGTGCAGCTATGGCAACAGAGGAAAATGCCGAACACCTCTTTCCCAAAATAGTAGGCGCCAACAATTAAACATTTTCACTATGGAACTCATCAACAAGGATGCACTTATTGCTTCCATCATCAAAGAAAGAGCCTGGGGTATTGGTACACATTGCTGTGGCGGTAGCCATTGCTGCAGTACCCAGGATTAGTGGTTAGTCTGTCGTAAAAAAACAGCGGAGGGTGTACCTCCGCTGTTCTTACACCTAAAACGTTACTGTCATGAGCACCATCATGCTTTCAGAACTGATGCAATACAGGAATGAAGATGTACTCTCCCGCTTTACGGACCTGATGGATGTTACCGGTGAGGAGGCCGAAGACATATTTACAGAAACGAAGAAGTTCCTCTTCATCTGCCATCAGCCGGGTGTCTTTATCCCGGATGAATTGCTGATCGTAGATGAGATGTGGCACAACTTTATACTCTTCACAAAAGAGTACCAGGAGTTTTGTGCTTTTTATTTCGGAGGCTACCTGCATCATACACCCGCTACCAAAGCTGTCAAAACACAGCACCAGCAAGAGTTGGCTGCAGATGCGGCTGCTGTGAAAAATGCCTTCAATGAAAAGATCGCCAGGCTGATGTCGGTTGCCTACGATAAACTGGGACCAGACACGGTTGTCAAATGGTTCCAGCAATACCCTAACCAATACAGCAAACAGGCCATCAAAAATCTTCGCAAATACTGATATGAGTATCTTCCCCAAACGTACAATAGCCGGCAACACCGTCACCATCCACTGGAATCTCACGCTCCCCGCTGGCATGGAAGCGGCGATATGTCCTTTTGTACGCATCGGCATTATCAGCCCCGGCGGGCATACGGATATGCTTTTTGAAGAGCATGTATTGTTGCTGCCATCAACGGCAGCTCCCGCCCCTGCTCATCTGCAACAAAGCGGTACTTATCAATACCTCAACAAACATACGCCCCTGGTGGTGTTGGCAGCTTACCTGGCAGGACAACAGCAAAGGGAAAAACTCATCGAGATACTGACCAATATTCAAAACGGCAGACACTATTATTTTACCTGGACAGTGCCGCCCGATGCACCGCCCGGCAAGTATAACCTGCTTTCGGAAATGCACCTCGAAGGCAGGGTCAAACATTCAGGAACAGCCGCTGAAGACTTTTTCTATGTAGAGCAGCTGGACCTCAGCACCAATGCCCCTGGCGAAGTGATCATCCACAACCCTGGTCCCGAACCTGTGCCGGTGAAACTCATTACTTATGCCAAAGACGATCACCTAAGGCCGGAAGCACTGGAAGTATTTTACCTGGCCCCGCATAACACACATACAGTAAGTAGCGCCGGCAAAATGGTATTCCTGGTATACAATGAAGAAAGGATCACAGTACCCCTGCATAGCCTTAGGCAGTCCCGCCCTCTTCGCAACCAACAATATCTTTTCCTGCGCAAAGAAGAAACAGGCATACCCGTTACCTATGTACTGCCACGCGAAGGAGATGATGCCTGGCGCCTCACTGGCCTGATGCGTGACATATGGGAAGCAGCCGATGGCATGAATACCCTGGAAGCCCTGCGGGAAAAAGACAGGGCCATGTATGATGAAATGATCAAACACCAGCTCATCACTGAAATACTATGAAGAGACTATTGTATATAATTGGGATACTGACAGGGCTGTTGTTCACACAACAGGCCGATGCCCAGTCATTGCCCACTGCCGATAGCACCCGCCGGCAGGATACGCTGAAAAAAAAGGCCCATGAACTAAAATCGGTACAGATCAGTGCCGCATCCGCCGGTAACCTTCAACAATCTACCAGGGCAGTAACGGTTATTGACGTAAAAAAATATTACACCCGGCCGGCCACGGTGCTTAGCCTTATCAACCAGTCGCCGGGCGTAAGGGTGAGGCAGGATGGAGGACTGGGCAGCCAGGCCGACTTTTCGATCAATGGCATCAGTGGCCGGCAGGTAAAATTCTTTATCAATGGCATTCCGGCAGACTTCCTGGGCGCAGGCAATCGCCTCAATATTATTCCCGTCAATGCTATTGACCGCATTGAGGTGTACAAAGGTGTAGTACCCATCGAACTGGGCAGTGATGCGCTGGGCGGCGCCGTGAACATCGTTACACGACAGGAACTTTCCAATTACACGGATGCAGTGTATAGCATCGGATCTTATAATACGCACAAGGCAGCCATCAATACGTATCGCAACCTCGGCAATCATTTTTTCATCCGGACCGGTGGCTTCTTCAACTATAGCGATAACAATTACACCATCACGGCTGATGTGCCCGACCAGTTGGGCAACCCGGTATCCCAAAAAGTAAAACGATTTCATGACCGCTACCGTGATTACCAATTCAATGCAGAAGCAGGCATCACCCAACAAAAATGGGCCGACCTCTTCAGTGTGCATGGCTCCTTGTATACGATGGATAAAGATGTTCAACACAATATGGTGATGACGGAACCTTATGGCGCCATTACCCGTCATGAAAATACCTGGAACACAGGAATACGCTATGTGAAACGACAACTACTGCCCCGATTGAATCTTTCCTTTTTTGGCAATGCGAGTCAGATAAAAGAACATTTTATAGATACTTCTTTCAATGCCTGGACCTGGGATGGCAAAGTATATGAAAGAAGAATTGCCTATGGAGAAATTTCCAGTTCGCGCACTAACCTGCTCTTTACCACACAAACCCTTGCAGGAAGATTACTCCTCGATTTCGTCGCCGACAGTAATAGCAAATTCAGTTTCTCGCTCACCAGCAGTTTCTTTACCCGTACAGGAAAAGACTCGATAGCTGAAAAATATTATGGACAGAACTTTTACGGGCACAGGGTACAACTGCAAAAGAATACGGCAGGACTGGCCTGGCAGCATGCCTTTGCCCACAACATTACCAGTGTTACTTCGGTAAAATACAACTGGTACCATGCAAACGGCTTTACCATCGACAATATGGTATTTAATCCTGCCACCCGTTCCGCACAACAATTGGGTTGGAACGAAGCGCTTAAATGGGATATCAATTCACACTGGCTGCTTAAACTATCCTACGAATATGCCACGAGGCTACCGGATGAGATGGAGGTGTTTGGCGATTTCAGTCTGGTAAAAGCCAACCCATCCATCCAGCCGGAAAACAGTCATAACATGAACCTGATGGCGCGGTACAACCAGCCCGGGAAACTATCGGCTGGCATCAATGGCTTTTTCAGACTTACGGATAATATCATCTTCCTGCAGGCTTCGCCCAGGAGTTCACAATACCAAAACCTGCTGAAAGCCTTATCGGCCGGTGTGGAGGTAGAAGCAAACTATCAATTCTCTCCTTCCCTCTCCTTATGGGCCAATGGCACTTTTCAGCACATCATCAACAAGAGTAAAAAGGAAAACACGGGCAATATTGATGACCGGTACTATAACCTGCGTTTGCCCAACAAGCCTTTTCTCTTTGCCAATAGTGAATTGCAATGGACGCGCAATAACCTGTTCAAAAAAGGCCGTACGCTTCAATGCTGGTATGGCATCAGTTATGTCAACTGGTTTTACCTGTACTGGGCCAACGATGGCCGGCGCGATACCAAGGCTACCATCCCAACTCAATTGGTACAGCGGACAGGTATTAGTTACGCCATTGCCCATAACAGGGCCGCCATCAGCGCAGAAGTACATAACCTGAGCAATAATCGTGTGTACGACAATTTCAACGTGCAATTGCCCGGCCGTACCTGGAACCTTAAATGCAGATTATTCATTGACCGATAAATACAAAGTAAAAATGAAACAAAACAGGACACTGGTAGCAACCCTCTTTATCCCCTGCCTGGTAGCAGCTATGGCTATTGCCGGCTGTAAGAAAGACAAAACCAACAACGATACCGTAAACAAAGATGCCGATCAATATGCGATCGCACTGGTGGCAGGCACGGGCAATGCGCAGACCACGTATATCCAGGGACTGGCTAATTTTGATACAGCAACCCTCGGCAATGGCAACGCATCAGAACTGGCCGGCAATGGCCGCATGATCGCTTATAACGGCGCTGCTTATGTAGTCGTATTCAACTCGCCGGCCACCATGACGAAATATACTTTCGACAAAACGGGCAAAGCCATAAAGTCGGGAGAACTGGTGGTGCCCGGCGCGAAAACTTATTCTACTATTGAGTTTGTAAGCCCCACAGAAGCCTACGCCTCTGTAGCAGGCGGACTGGCCAAAGTGATCAAATTCAATCCCACCACCATGGAGCGTACCGGAGAAATTGATCTCTCCCCCATCCTTCGTGCTGAAGCCCCTGTGATGTACTACCTCGGTATGAAAGCACGGGACGGCAAATTGTTTATGGGAGTCTTTTATGAGGGAGCAGGCTTTGTAGAAAAATACAATGATACCGCCTATGTAGCAGTAATCGACCTGGCAACAGCCAAAATAGAAAAACTGATCAAAGACTTTCGCACAGGCAGCGTATTCCTGGCTTACAATTCTTTTGCTATCGATAAGAGCGGCGATATCTACGTAGCCGGTCTTGGTTACACCAACCGACCCAGTGGCATCCTGCGCATCAAAAAAGGGCAAACAGATTTCGACCCTGCTTATTTCTTTGACCTCGATGCGGCCACCGGTCGCAAGTGCCGGGGCATCTCCCTCTTCGAGGATGGCCTTGCCTTTACGCTGGCCCTTGTAAACCCCAATGATGATTATGAGATCAACGGACCCTCATACAGTTTTTACAAGATCAACGTAACGCAAAAAACAAGTGCGGGCAAGTTGGGCAGTCTGCCCGATGTATATGGCTCCGGCGGAGCGGTGATGAATCGTTTCAATACTACTAATATCCTTTTTGCCTTCTCCAATAAAACAGAAAATAGTCTGTACAGCTATACCATACAGAACGGCAACGTTGACAAAAAGATCACGCTCAACGGTGGCAAATGTACCGGCTTCGATAAACTAAAGTAAGCGACCATGAAAGGCATTATTCCACAAATAGCCATGAAAGAGTTGGTAACAGTATACCGCAGCAAGGTGATCCTGCTTACTGCAGGCATCATCCTGCTGCTGTTGTTGCTGGCAGCCTGGGGAGGTTTTAGCAATTACAAAACCACCAGGAATATCCGTGCCGCAGCCCAGCGCGAAAAACGGGAACAATGGCTGCACCAGGATCCCAAGCATCCGCATATAGCAGCGCATTTTGGCACCTTTGCCTACAAGCCCAAAACCTGGTACAGTATGTTTGATGCCGGACTGGATAATTATGCCGGTAGTTATGCCTACCTGGAACCGCACCGGCAAAATGATTTTGTATTCAAACCCGCTGAAGGATATGGCGCCACCATCCGCTTTGGACAACTCTCGGTGGCCATGGTACTGCAACTGCTCGTGCCACTGCTCATCATCTTCATGGGCTTTGCCTCCATCACCCAGGAAAGAGATAATGGCACGCTCAAACTAATATTGGCCAGCGGTATTTCGCTCTACCAGGTAGCAGCAGGCAAAGTATTGGGCCTGTTTCTGGCCCTGCTATTGCTCTTATTACCCGTGCTTCTGCTTACCGGTAGCTTGTTTGCCTGGCAAGCGCCTGAAACTGGCAGCGACGGAGAGATTCGCGCGCTGCTGTTGCTGGTGGTGTATAGTGGTTATTTCCTTTTTTTCACTCTGCTCACCGTATTGGTATCTGCTCTGAGTAAGACAGCCGGCAATGCCCTGCTCACCTTACTCTCCATCTGGATCATTGGCTGCATCATCATACCCAAGGCCGCAGCCAATATCGGCAGCGACCGCTACCCACTCCCCTCGCAGTATACATTCCGGGAGGCGATCCAAAAAGATATTGCCCAGGGCATCGATGGTCACAATACCAAAGATGAAAGGGCCAGGCAACTGGAAGCGCAAGTGCTTAAACAATATCATGTAAGTAAGGTAAGTGAGCTTCCATTCAATTTTGAAGGCTATGTAATGCAGGCAGGAGAAGAATACAGTAGTAAAGTCTATGACAAATACTTTCATCGGTTACAGCAAACACTTATTGACCAGGATCGCCTGCCGCGTACGGCCGGATTGATCGATCCCTTCCTCTCTTTGCAGAGTATCTCCATGGGACTTTCAGCTACCGATATCTATACACATATCGACTTTCAGCAAAAGACCGAAGCCTACCGCAGGGCATTTGTACAAAAGATGAATGAAGACATGATGCAGCATTCCACACTGGGCGACTGGAATTACAAAGCCTCCCGCAACCTATATGCATCCGTGCCCGATTTCCGGTATGAGGTGTTACCTGTACCTGAGGTAATACTGCTCTACAGAACAGAACTCCTTTCGCTGGCAATGCTTGTGTTGGTATCCCTCCTGCTCTTTTATCTTATACTCAAACGAATTCCTGTAATCAGTCAAATATGAACACCCTAACCATTATCTGTGGGCGTGAATGGAAACTGTTGACCAGGAATTATGGACAACTGGTTATCCTGATCATCTTTATGGCAGCCGCCCTGTATGCCATCCACTACGGTAATGCAGTGATCGACAGTCAGCAGCATACCGTACAATACATCAGGCAGCAGAATACCCTGGAGCAACAGGCATTTGCCAGGGGATTGGACGCCGATACCACTACTGCGGAAGGAATGGCTGCATACGAAAAAGCAGCCTACCCTTCCAAAGTTCGCTTCTTTCTCAACTATTATGCGATCAATGGACCGCAGCCATTTGCGAGGTTATCTATTGGCCAGCGGGATGTGGATCCTTATTACCTGCAGCTCAATGCACAGAATCTTTACCTGCAACTCTTCAGATCGGAGATCGCCAATCCGCGCAAACTGCTGGCAGGCAACTTCGATCTCTCGTTTGTGATCATCTACCTGCTGCCCCTGTTGATCATCAGCTTTGGTTACAACCTGCTGTCGGACGAACGGGAACTCGGCACCCTGTCTATCCTGCGCATACAACCGGTGCCCCTTCACCGGATCATTCTTTGTAAACTGTTCTTCTGGCTGGGTATTATAACCCTGCTGTTGTTGCTGATCTCCTTCATCGCCTTTTTATGGAGCGATATATCAGTCAGCTCCTTCGGATATATAGCCTGGTGGATGCTGATCGCTCTCTCCTACACAGTGTGCTGGTTTGGATTACTGTTACTGATCAATGCCTTCAACCGCAGCAGCGCCTTTAATGCCATGAGCAGCCTGGGCCTTTGGCTATTGTTCCTGGTAGTAATACCAGCATTGCTCAATCTTTCTTTTAGCGATGAGCAACAAGCTGATCCTACCAGGCTTACCGATTTTATCCGCCGCCGTCAGGGCCTTGGAGAATCGAAACAGGAAAAGCAGGCTGTGCTGGATCGCTTCTACCGCCAGTACCCGGGCTATAAACCCGTGGACACCGCCGCATCCGCACGCTTCTTCGAATTCCAGGCCTATTCGGCCTTTGTGACCTTACTGGATGCTGAAGCCAAACCAGCTGTGGATGCTTACTATCAACAGGTATGGGACCGTCACCAGCAAATTGCCGGTTTCCGGTTTATCAACCCGGCAGTAAATACCCAGAACCTGTTCAATACACTCGGCCATACCGGATTGGAAGATGCCTTTCAGTTTCGCAGGTCCATAGCAGCTTTTCACCGGCAGCTATGTCATTTTTGTTATGACCCCTTGTTTGCAGGCAGGATGATGACCAAAGCAGATCTCAACCATATACCTGTTTTCAACCCATCGCCTCCTGGCATAGACACCGGTTCTATGCTAAAAGGATTGTTAACCCTCTGGTTGCTCACCGCGATAGTAGCATCCATCGCTTATTACAGACTCAGGGTGTCAGGCTGAGCTTATCGAAGCCATCTTCTGTCAGGTTGAGTTTGTCGAAACCGCCTTCGACAAGCTCAGGCTTACAACTTTAGTAAATGACATTTTAGAATAACCAACTTTTAAATAACGCATATATGCCCGCACTCCAGGCTTTACAACTGTCCAAACAATATAAAGGCCATACGGCACTCAACAGCCTCAACCTGACTGTAGAAAAAGGAGAAATATTTTGCCTGTTGGGACAGAACGGCGCAGGCAAAACCACCACGCTCAATATCTTCCTGGGCTTTATTGCCCCCAGTGGAGGAACGGCCAGCATCAATGGTGTTACTGTAACTCCCTCCGGCAATGCCACTAAAAAATTCATTGCCTATATACCAGAAGTGGTGATGTTGTATGGTCAGTTGACCGCACTGGAAAACCTCGACTTCTTCAGCAGGTTGGCGGGATTCAGGTACACCAGGGAGCAATTGCAAACCTTCCTGCACAAAGCAGGCCTGGATCAGGAAGTTCTTACCAAAAGAGTAAATACGTACAGCAAGGGTATGCGTCAGAAAGTGGGTATCGCTATTGCCATTGCCAAAGATGCCGATGTAATCCTGATGGACGAGCCTACCAGTGGCCTCGATCCCAAAGCCACCAATGAGTTTACCGGTATCGTGCAACAGCTGGGCAGCAAGGGCAAAGCCGTGCTCATGGCCACCCATGATATTTTCAATGCGGTACATGTGGCCACCACCATCGGCATCATGAAGCAGGGGCAACTGATCCATGTACTCAGCGCTAAAGACATCGACGCACAGCGATTGCAACAGCTTTATCTCGAAACCATTTAATGCATTGGCATCACCTAAATTGATAACCATTGAAACCTATCCTCACCTGGCTGCTCGTTACCCTTGTGTCTATCACATCATGGGCACAACCTATACCCGATAGTATTTCCGGTAAACCGAAACCTGCCCATGGGAAAGATACTGCTGTATTCCCACGCACCGATTCTCTGCGGCAGGTGACAGTGGTGGCCGCTAAGAATGGCTTACAGGTAGAAAACGGAAGGATCGTGATGAACCTCACCAACAGTGCCCTTACTACCGGCTCCTCCGTCTTCGACATCCTGAAGAAAATGCCAGGTATCAGCATCAGTCAGGATGATAATATCAGTTTGCGGGGAACGGAGGGCGTAAATGTATTGATCGATGGGAAGATGAATTACCTCTCCGGCAAACAGCTGTCTGATTTCCTGAAAGCCATGGGAGCCGATAACATTGTCAGGATCGAACTCATTACTTCGCCAACCGCAGAGTTTGATGCGGCAGGCAATGCCGGCCTCATCAACATTGTAACCCGCAAGAGAAATAGCCGGGGTTATGCTATTGACCTGCGGTCGGGCATCACCAGGGCCAGCACCTGGATGGTCAATGAGAATATTACAGCCAGCATCAACACCAGTCGCCTCAGTCTATTGGCTTCCTTTGATTACAATACCCCCAACAGGCAGCTCACCAGCAAAAGCAGCAATGATGTCACTGAAAACAATAACCAGTACAGGTTGGAAAGAACCAATACAAGTCTGTACAAGATCAAATTTTATACCTACCGGTTAGGAGCCGACTGGCGTATTAATGAACATCACCAGTTGAGTGCCAGCTATCACGGCTACTTCGACGACTTTATGGCGCCCAAAGCTGCTACCGCCCGGAAATACGACAATGACCAGGTATTACGTTCCATCGTTCAAACACAAAACAATATTGTAGAGCCCTATTATTACAATGCCTTTAACCTGGCCCATACCTGGAGTTTTGACAGCACGGGCAAAAAATTAACCACCGAGGTCCATTATATCAGCTACCGCAACCTGTCCGATGCCCTGATGACGAGTGAGAACAAAGATGCTGTAAGCGGTATGGTGACGGAGGAGAATGCCTTGCGGTCCCACCAGCCAGGTTATATCACCATCCGGTCGGCCAAAACAGACCTTGAATGGCCTCACCAGGCTTTCCTGATCAAAGCGGGTTTAAAATATGCCTATGTTTCCAACGACAACAATTACCGCTTCGATTCCCTGATCGCCGGCTCCTTTAAAGAAGCGGCGTCTATGTCGAATCATTTTCTGTACAAAGAAAAAATAGCCGCAGCTTACCTCTCTGTATCGAAAAAGATAAAGCGCACCAGTGTACTGGCTGGTCTTCGCGTAGAGCATACCGATGCGAAAGGCTATACCGTAAAAGATGGATTTACCAATAGCTGGGCCTACACGAGTTTCTTCCCCAGCCTGTCGATAGACCAGGAGTTGAAGCAACACAAGTTCAACCTGTCCCTTAGCCGCCGCATCAACCGGCCCACTTATGCCGACCTGAACCCTGTGCGCTGGTATACCGATCAATATTTCTATTATGCGGGCAATCCGGCCCTGGTGCCGGAAATGGCCTGGCTGCTCTCTGCCGCCTGGACCTTTCATCGCAAATACATACTCACCGCCACTTATGGTTATCGGGATAATTACATGACCAAAAGATTATCGGTTGATTCAGCTGCCCAGGCTGTGATAAGTCAGACGGCCAACTTCAGTCACCTGCAGCGATTGGACCTGTTGTTCTCTGCCCCCTTCAACCTGGGCATCTGGAGCTTGCAGGCATCAGCGGGTGTGAACTACTCCAGGTATCCATTTCTGCAGGTGAAGGGTGATGCTACGGCCTCACGCTGGGCTGCCAATATGCAGCTACAGCAACAATGGAAACTACCCGGAGGATTCAAACTGGAGCTGGCTGCATTCTTTTATTCACGTGAGTTGTGGGGCATCTACCTGAAAGATGAATTGTTCTTTGCAGATGCAGGGATCAGGAAATCCTTTTTCAAAGACAACCTCACGCTGCAGCTCAACTTTACCGATTTCCTGCGCACTTACCGGCTCCAGGGCGCATCCCAATCCGATGCTACCAACTACCAATACTACGACCGGCCCGATGCGCACCGTATAGGCTTTTCCATTCGCTACCATATCGGCGGCAAACTGGTGCCCCGAAGGACCAACAGCATTGAAGAGCAGGAAAGATTATAACTGAAAAAAATGCTGCTTTGCTTTTGCCTAACCAAGGTGTCACATAGATTAACTTAAAAACATTTGGGTAACTCAAAAGTTACCTATAACTTTGGGTAACTTTAAAGTTACTCATTATGACTAAGATAATTAAACACCAGTTCTCTTACGAGCACCCTGTTGAAACGGTTTGGGAATACCTGACGAAGCCTGAATTGCTGGCACAATGGCTCATGAAAAATGATTTCCAGCCCATCGTAGGGCTCGACTTTCAATTCAGGACCAACCCCATACCCAGCCTTGATTTTGACGGAATCTGCTACTGCAAAGTATTGGCCCTGGTGCCCTTTAAAAAGCTGACTTATTCCTGGAAATGCGGCCCCGGCAATGGAGAGATCTCGCTCGATTCGGTCGTTGAATGGACATTGCAACCAACAGAGAAAGGCACGGACCTATTCTTAGAACACAGTGGTTTTGCAAAACAAGAAAACCTGGCCTTTTACAACGGTTTCCTGCATGGCTGGGTGGAAAAATTCAACAACATCGTCAAACTTTTAGACCCTGCATTCCATGGCACCATCAACACTTGATGTATTCCAGGTGATCGGCGATCCCAGCAGGCGTAAGATGCTGATGCTGCTCTCTGAAGACAGCCTCACCATCAACAACCTGGCAGATAATTTCGACATGAGCCGCCCTGCTGTATCAAAGCATATCAAAATCCTGTACAATGCAGGCTTTATTGCCATCGAAGATATTGGCCGCGAACGGTACTGCACATTGAAAAAGGATGGCTTTGAAGAACTAAAGGCCTGGCTCTCCTACTTTGATAACTTCTGGGCTTCGAAACTGAAGAAGTTAGGATCACTAATGGATAAAAAATCACCTCCTAAAAAATAATCAAATTAAACTCCGCGCTGCACAAGCCGAACGGATAGATCATTTGTATTGATTAAACCAAGCGTTATGAATATAGGAATTATAGGCTCTGGTGAAATGGGACGCTGCCTGGCAGCTAAGTTTGTGAAAGGGGGACATGCTGTTACGATGGCCAACTCCCGTGGACCCGCCACCTTACAAGCATTTACGAAGGAGATTGGAGCAATAGCAGGCACTGTAGCAGAAGCTATCCAACACAAACAAGTGATCATTGTATCCATCCCGACTAAAAATATACCCGACCTTCCCATTGACCTGTTTAGAGCGTTACCCGGGGATGTAGTGGTCATCGACACGGGCAACTACTACCCCAACCTGCGTGATGGCGCCATCACAGCCATCGATCAAACCGGCATCGAAACCTGGTGGGTGCAGCAGCAATTAGGCGTTCCGGTGGTGAAAGTATTCAACTCCATCCTGGCCACCAGCATTGAAGCGCTTGGCAGACCCAGGGGTGATAAAGACCGCATTGCAATGGCGATTTCAGGCGACAATAAAAAAGCGAAGGAGATAGTATTTAAGCTGGTGGAGGAATTGGGCTTTGACCCTTTTGATATAGGCTCCATTGTGCAATCATGGAAGCAGCAACCTGGTACGCCCATTTATTGCCGGGATATCCCGCTTGATGAATTAAAGAAAAGAGTGGATGCGATGGGCACTATCTGGTCGGATGTACGCGATCAACTCACCGCAAAACGAAAAGCCGATGAAGCGCTGATGGCGGCGGACTATCCCGCCTACCTGCGAGGCTTGCAGGAATAAGAAGCATTGTTCAACTACCTGTTATGTAAAGTAATGGGTAGTTGATCGCTTCGTCTCTGATTGATATACAGGGTTAATCCTTGTACCAGCGATAGGTAACCCCCAACAGAATAATACGGCCCGGTTGTGCAGGCATCAGCCTGTCGGTATAATCCGTCATATTATCAGCTGTGATGCGTATGCTCAGGTGATCTTTAAGGAGTCGCTTTTCCACGGTTGCATTCACCATAAAAAATCCATCCACAAAAGTATCATAGCGGTCAATAAAAGCATTGTTGTTGGCATCGCCAAAAGCATAACGCCCCCGGTAATTTACCCGTAGAGAAGCATTGATACCCATCTTCTTCCAGGAATAAAAAATACGCAGGTTGGCCATATGGCGTGAACGGTTCTCGATACCCCAATAATCAGCAGTCTTCGAACTACGTGTTTCACCCGTTTCATTGTTCCGGATCTTATACCAGGGAAAATTTCCCGCACGGATACTATCCCCAACACTCTCATCCTTCGCAATCAGGAATTGATAACCAGCATTTACTTCCAATCCAGTTAAAGGCGTCCAGGACAGGGAACCTTCCACGCCTGTATTAAAAGATTTTGGCAAATTCTGATAAGTAAATAACTGCCGGTTATTACTACCCGTAGCTACCCGTATGCTGTTGATCTGGTTGCGGATGGCATGGTAAAAAGCACCCGCTTCCAGTTTCAGTTTATCAGAAGGCTTTACCTGGAAACCTGCATTGAGAGAAACAGACCGCTCCGGTTGCAGGTTACCTGCCACCTGCTTAAATACATATTGACGTATCTCGGAAATTTCGCCGGCTGCTTCTAGTTGGGCCAGTGTTTCGGCCAACACTTCTGTACCGATCACCATATAATTGCTTAGCGGATTCAGGAATACCTGGTAGCGGTTCTTGAAATCAGGTGTTTTAAACCCTGTTCCCACAGCCAGTTTAAAACTAAGCCAGGAATTCAGCTGCTGTTGCAGCCCGAGGCTTGGGTTGAGGCGGCCACCATAACTGTTGTGCCTGTCGTAACGAAGCCCGCCGGTAATGGCAGTGTTGGCATAAGGTAGCCATTCTCCCTGCAAATAAGCAAAGCCAGTCAGCATATCGTCTGCCTGTGCATAGGCATTGTTGGAAAGCTGTTCCAGGCTGCCACCGAGGCCGCCGGTCAGTTTCAACCGGTCATATACACGGTAAGCAAACTGCTGTTCAAAGCGATGCAGTGTTTGAATAAACTGGTCGGCGCTGGCCACACCCCCATTCTTCCACACCACACTCATATCCGATACATAACGGGTAAGATAATAACGGCTCATACTTTGAAGGCCATTTACAAAATGGTGGTTATAATACGCCGATAAATTAAGATCGCTCACATCCTGGTTATCACCTGTTCTGTTGCTGCTGCCCGCACCGGTAAAGATCTTTTCCATGAATGACCGGCGCAAAGCATAACGACCCGTGATGCCCACGATACCATCCTTGCTCAGGCGGTAACGGGCACGCCCCTGGATGCTGTAATCATCATAAGGCGGCGCTGTGGTGCCTTGTGTAATAAACTGCTTATCGGTGTTGAATCCATCGCTGCGGTAAAAATTTGCCGATAGATTGGCTGCACCTCTTTTATGTGCAAAAGGAGTTTCGCCTTCCAATGTGGCATCTACAATATTGAGGCTGCCATATTGCACCGTAGCCAGCGCCTGTGGTTGTACAGCGCCATGCCTTGTTACAATATTAATGGCGCCGCCCAGCGCCTCACTTCCAAACAGGCAGGAAGAAGCGCCCTTAATGATCTCGATCCTTTCAATATTAGTGACGCTGATGCGCGACAGATCAAAATTACCTGAGTTGCGGCCTACCATCGGCTGACCATCGATCAGGATCATAATGTATTCCGAACCAAAGCCCTGCATCTGGATACCGGTGGCGCGGGCCCCACCGCTGATATCACTCACTACTGCCATGCCCGTCTGCTCCTTCAACAGTTCATCCAGTCGCCGGCTGCCCATGCGTTCGATCGTTTCGCGCGTAATGACTGTCACCGGCATGGCCGACCGCTGAACATTTAGCAAATTATCCGGCGCATAAGAGGTCAGGTCGGCAGCCACTATTACTTCTTCCATGGCAGTGGCGCCAGGCTTCAGGATCACCGTTACCGTGGTTACTGCGTTCTGTTTAATCGATACAGTTTGCGTATCCGTCACAAAACCCGCATGGCTTACATACAACACATATTCCCCTTCATATAATACCTTCAGCAAGAAAGCGCCTTTTGCATCAGCTACTTTCAGGTGACGGTCGGGCTCCAGGCGGATGGTAGCGCCCCCGAGCGCTATTCCCTTGTCACTATTCACTTGTCCCTTCAGCATCCCATGCTGTGCAAAAAGCCCGGCCGGTAGCCAGGCAAGAAAGAACCAAACAAAATATTTTCTTTGCATCACTTATTATAAAACCTTTGCAGATTCAAAAACATCACCAAAGCGACGGAACGTTTCATTGGCGGTTTCAATAGCGATCGCCTCCTCATCAGCCGAATGCGCCTGCGCATTCATAGCGCCCACAAACTTACCCCAAACCTCACCGGTCCGCTGACCATAGCCGGAGAAGAAAGACACGCCGTTGGTGATACCACCTTTGGCAAGCATTTGCACAATGATACTGCCGCCCATGATAGAGCCTTCCATCACATACATAGCTCCCAAAGCCTGCAGCACGTTGGTAATGGCTGGCGCAGTGGCCACCGGCAATTCATTCACATCAAACCCCAATGCCTCAATATCCGCTTTCAGGAAAGCAGCATGACGGCGCTCTGCATAATCAGGCAATACAGCAGCTGTCATAAAAGGAGCAAATCCTTTTTCCAGTGTGCTGAAATACGCATAAAAATGTTTAAGCAGATCGGCATAATCTGCATTGCTGCGAATAGACTTTAAACGTAAGACAACGATCTTTTCCAGTTGTTGGTGAGCAGGTTTGGTAGCCTCTTTGATATTCGTACTGAGCATAAATATGTTTTAAAAGATTTGCGCAAATATTCAATAAGTTGAAGCGGTGGCCTCCATGTAATCCGGTTTCATTTATATCAAATCCGGTTTATTTTAAGGGCACCCGCGTCTCTATCATACCTGTAAACAATTCCCTCCCTCCCACTGATGTAACAGTGTGTATCCTCATGTCCTGCCTGCCGGAGCGGAATGGGCTACGGCTGATGTACTGCAAAGCCTGCTGCAGGCAGTTTTCTTCCGGATCGCCAAAATCGTGCGTTACGTCATCCATTGCCGGGAAATCCGGTGTAAATCCTGCATAGTAATCACCTTCATCCCGGGCATTGCGTATGCGGAACTGTGCCAGGTAAGCGGTATATACATCAATGCCGATGCCAAAAAAACCTACCGGCTTACCATAAGTAGTGCTGCCAACCAGCTTTACATCAACATACGGCTTCAAGCAATTGATCAGTTGTTCACTGGCTGAGGCAGTGCTGCCGCTTACAATGAATACTACACTCCTGATACCGTTAAGATCACCTTTCTTGTCGAACCGGTAAGTATTGCCTTTCACCGTATAGTCGGCGTCGGCATAAGTGGCAGGCCTTCCATTCACGTATACTGGCTGGCGGTTGGCATCCAGGTAAGGTATTTGCTTCAGGATGGGGGCCTTGCCTTGTTGTAATAGATTATTGTAATGTTCTGTATACATCACCTGTGCGTTGATAGAAGCGGGTGCGGCAAGATTGGCGAGGTATTGTGCAGTTTCTACATAACCTCCGGCGTTATATCGCAGGTCGATGACCAGGTTGGAAATGCCTTTATTCCCGAAGGAGGAAAAAGCCTGTTGCAACGCCCCCTGCGCATTGGCTGTTTCACTGAATCTTGCCAGCGCAATATAGGCCACTTTTTTGCTGCCGGCATCCAGGATGGATGCTTTCAGTACAGGAGATGCTGTATAGCTGGCGCGGTTGATGGAGACCGGCAATAAACTTCCCGCTTTGTTTTGCACCAGCAGGGAAAGAGAAGATGCTTCCAGCATGCTTTTTAATTCCTCGCTACTAGTGGTTGCCGGTACGCCGTTCATTTCCACTATTTTCATGCCTCTTGTCAGGCCGGCGGCAGCTGCCGGAGAACCAGGTTCCACAAACCGGATATACACATCGGTATTATTGGCAACAGCAACGCCCAATCCCAGGTCATTGCCTTTGTCATCGAGCCCTACCGAAGCGGAACGTCCGGTAATGATATTGCCTTTTGCTATAAAGGAATACAAGGGCTGGAAATAGCCTGTTCTGTATTCAAAAGAAATGCCGGTAGCAGGATTGATCGCTTTGCTGGTGATCGCCTGTAAGGCTGTTTGCAAGGCTGTCATATCCGGCGATGTGGCTGCATACTGCCGTGGAGCAAAGCTGTTGTAATCGGGCAGTGATTGATACCACAGGTAGGTTTCTTTGGCATATAGATAAAGCGAATCGAGGCTAAGTTCCAAACGGGTACCGGCGGGCGGTGGAGTGACACCATCCCCCGCATCGTTTTTTTTGCAGGTGGTAAATACGATACAGCCTGCCAGAAAAAATAAGATACCTCGTTTATGCATGTATATACTGCTATTTGTATAATAAAGAACCCAGGATCACCGCATATCAGGTGATCCCGGGCTGGCAATAAAGGGCAGAAACCGATATTTAAACATGATTGAATACTAATTGAGAAGCTTGTAGCTGAAACTGAAATAAGGGAAGCTGGTTGTGCCCGTTAAGTACATACTGGAAAACTGGAATTTGTAAATTTTCCCTGCATTGTACGGAGCAGTACTTCTCTTTTTTAACAGCAATACCCTTCCTGCTACCGGAGCTACTGTATGATTATCCCAATAGTAGATATACCAGCCTTTTGAATTGGCATAGGCTTGCACAAAAGGAGGAACATTTGTACCTATTACCTGGTTCATGCCAATTGTGTTGTTATCGGGTGTGCTAGCCGATGACCACGAGGCGTCGGTAACACTGCTGAAGCTTGCGTCTATATACCTAAGCTCGTCGCCGGCATTCAAGGTTGTAATATCTCCTGTTGCAATCCCTGAAAAATGTAGGTCCGCAGAATCGTTGGCCAGAGTGCCGCTGTTATTCCAAAAACTAAAATAAAAGTTACCTGCCGGTGGTTCACCGCCTGTCCCGTTATAGGTCTGCTTAAAATCTTTCACGGAATAGACGCTGCCATCGTATTTGATGGAATCTCCCGTAAATCCCCCCGGCCCTGTAAGTCCTTGCCAGGTATTAGTACTGGGAATTGTTACCGCCAGCGTGGGAGGTTTTAATCCGCCTGGTGCTGCCAGATCATTGTTTTTGGAGCATGCAGTAAGTAGCAGAGATGCTACTGCCACAAAACCGATCATATTCAGCCATTTTTGGCTAATTTTACGTCCTGGCGCCGGGGCCTGTACCAATTGTTTCATAACATAGGTTTCTTGTTTCATAAAATGGTTTTTTTAGTGAAATAACCGGGCTCTGCCCTGGGGGTGTTAGCGCACCCCCTTTTTATTGCTTTATCTTTACTGCGTTTTATATACTTGAAACGGATGATCTGCTTAGCAACTACCCGCTAATCATTAATCGTAATTCTGACACCGGGGGATGCATTTATAATCCTGCTTGTGAACGATGCTGTGTTGGAAATTGTTCCGTCCCAGAAACCTACCGTCCAGGGGTCCGTTTCTGTTGTATTGGGAAAGTGCCAACCGTAGAAATGATCCATAGTGGGTATATTGGACGGTACCCTGAACGTAGCGGCGGTGGCCGTGTGGCTTACATACGGAAACTCATAAGTAAGCGTATCGTTTGTTATAACATTACCATAAGTATCCGGATCGGGTGTATGAATATAGCTGAACTGTAACTTAACCAGTTTGAGTTTCGACACTATCGTAGGGAAATCCTGGTCATACGTGCCCGGAATGGTAACAGTGCCTCCTTTGGTCAGTGTGAGGTTGGCGCTGATCGTGCTATACAATTGTGCGTTATACTTCACGATCACATTTTGTTTACTGCTTATTTTGGTCCTGCCTGCATTCACCACTTTTAACTTATACCTGCCCGTATCGATATCAAACCCTGTTGCAAAGTTTACATTATACTCGGGTGTTATGGTAAAGTTGAGCGGTATTTCCTTGTCACCGGCCCCGATAAGTGAAAATTTAGTATCCGTGGCGTCCGCATAAAAATTTTTCACGTATACAATTATTGCAGTGCCCGGCCTGCTCATACCACTATCGAGCCCATACGAGGTGGTTGCACCGCGTGTGATGGACAAATCCAGCTCGCCGGTAACTCCGCTGACTGCGAATGTAATATCTGGCAGGTTTTGCACCAGCCTTATATAATAGGTCTTTTTTGTGCTATCCTCCGCTGTTACGGTAATGGGGGTACCATTGGCCAGCTTAACAGGGCTGCCCGAGGCCGGGTTGACCCTTGCCTTCTCTGCCACCACAATGGTCGGCGTGATATCCGTGGTTTGCGTGAGGCGTTGAGGCCAGTATACCACAATACTGTCGCCCTGAATAGCAGCCTTGCGTACTACGCCGGCCGTATCGGTATAGGAAAAAGACAAGATATCTGTATAGTTATAGGGCGTTTGCTCATATTCTTTTTTACAGGCGGTGTTCAGGGTACTGTATATAAGCAGGGCCAGTATTGCTGCCAGGTTTCTATATTTCAAGAGATTCATATATGCTTCTGTTAATTATACTTTATCTGTTAATTGGATATGCGGAACCGGATAGGATATTTTAATTTTATTTGCTCCCCGTAATTATAGAAGGTCACATAATAGACAGCATTATTTACCAATTTATTGAGGAGGTCCGTATTAGTGGGATATATTCTGTACGATAAAGCTGTTGGCGTTAGTGCGGTTTCCGAAACGCCTTCACCTGTATAGGGAATATCAATGATATTGTTGGCACTGTCAGTAAAAGTCATGCGTGTCAATGTACTTCTGTTGGCTGTAAGAAAATTGCTGCCTTTAAGTGCTACTACGCCATAACCATTGGCGCCGTATTTGGGATAGATGGTAACCAATTTAGGGTTATCGACGCTTGTACTGATCTCATCAATCTTCGTTTGGGGTTGCAATGATCTTACATGGAGGGTATAGTTTTTTTTGCTGCCGTCTTTTGCTGTAACCAGGTAAGTGATCGTAGAGTCTTTACGCATCATAGAGAGCAGATTGGTAACCGTGGCGCCACTTGCTGGTGATACAGTAGCGCCTGCCGGCACGTTGATCTGCGGCGTCATGGCGATAAGGCCGTACCAGGAAGAAAGGTATACTGTGATGGTGCTGTCGGCATCATCTATAGCGCCAACGACAGGCGCCACGCCATCGGGCACACTGGTAATGGTATAGCTCAACATACGGTTTTCGCCCCGGCCGGGTACAGGCAATGTTTCTGTTTTGGTACAGGCTGCAACGAGCGCAAGAAGGGTTGCAGATAATACAATTCCTATCTTCATTGTTAGTCTTTATAATTGTTTTGTCCTTTGTTTAATTATATCAGGGCTGGATGTCCAGGTTTTTGCTGCCGTCTTTCTGTATAGCATATTTAAAAGTGAGATAGCCCGGCTTACTATCCCTGTCGGGATCTTCGGGCTTGTCTTTATAAATGCTCTGGATGCAGATCTTGGCATAATTCCCTTTGGCGGTTTTGATCACGATGGTTCGTGGCATGGTGTATACGACATGGGCTTTTTTAGGATTGCCGGGGAAGAGGGAGCCGTAAAAATCGTAGTAGGCCCATCCATCGCTGGTGCTTTGAAAATGGTCGAGGCTGATCAGGGTATTCGTCTTCATTTTGCTCTCGTCAGGAGCAGTTTTAACCGAATTAAAAGAGGCATCGAATAAATGAACGGGAATCGGCAGTTTCGTAACATAGAAATTGAGTGTGTCATAATACTGCGCATCAAACTTGCGATCTACCACCAGGTAAATTGCACCTGCTCCCGGGCCACCATAGCCCGGAGAAACGCTGCTTTTCCCATTATTGATCATAATGGAGCTGTTGTATATGCCGCCAAAGGCAATATCCCAATTGGTGGTATATTTTTGCGATTCATCTACCACTTTGTTTTCTTCCAGGCTATAATAAAGTATCCTGGCATCGCTGGCCGAAGTAGCATTTACATCGGCAGGCAGGTTGTTTAAGGCATATACACCAGTTACAATACCGTTGGATTCCGGGTCGGGTGTTGCCGTTTCTTTTTTGCAGGAAAAAAGAAATATGACAAGGACTATTAAACTGCTATAAGCTATTATGTTTTTGAGGGAAAAGCGGGTAATCATATTGATACTTTTGTAAAGATGAATTATTGTGTCGACAGGTCACGGCTGCCATTTTCCTGGACATAATACCGGAAAGTAAAATAAGGCGCGGGCCAGTGCAGATCAGTCACTGTGGGAGGGTTTCCCTGGTATACATTGATGATCTCCAGCTTGGCAAACTTGCCGGTGGCGGTTTTAAGTACGAACGTCCTGTTCCTGATAGGCACTGCTATGTGGTTGGAGAGCGTGTAAAAGTACCAGCCAACCCCGCTACCATTATCCCAGCCTGCGCCACTGTATGCCTGGGTGGCAAATACCTCGTCCGAAGGGGCCGTTGTTACCTCGTTATAAGGTTTGTCGATCATCACAATGCCCGTGCTTTGTCCCGGCCCGCCATAACCAGGATTAGCGATCAGCCCTCCCCCATTGCAGGATACCAGTGAATTGTACACGCCACTAAAGCAGATATCCCAATCCGTAGTGCGCAGGTAGGCAGCCGAGTCGGCAGTTGTTTTTACCCATATCTGTTGCTTATCGCTAAATCGGAAGACAAAAGGGAAGAAAGGACGTTTCTCCTTGCCATCCACCCCATCGCCCATAGAAGCGCCCGTATCACCTGCCAGGTCATAGATCACAGTACTCTTGCCATCTTCCAATGAAGTAACATCGTCTTTCTCTTTTTTGCAGGAAACCGAGCATAGCATAACCAATATCAACAGGGGAAAACAGGAGCGGTGCGAAAGTCTTGGCATGAACATTTTTTATGAGTGCAAATGTTCAAACTTGTTTCATTTTTACATTTACGATATCCGGTTTCAATTATATGCAATCCGATTTTTTTTATATGAAAAACGATAGAACTGAGGCCTCAAAAACAACTGTTGAGTAAATCCTTTGCCCATAAAGCATGCGATAAGCGATTGAGTATAACGGTGTTGTTAATTACATAAGTCATTTACGAAATCAGGAAATCGACTGATTTTGCAGATTAGATTTCTTTGAATGACTGACAGAAGTTAATGGGATAAATCTTTTTTTTGCACTCCCATGAAACGAACAGTACTATTCTCTCTACTCTTATTTTGTGGTGGATCGCTGTGGGCAGCCGATCCTCCGCAAAGAATCATTACCTTAAGTGGTGCCCTCACAGAAGTGACCGATGCACTGGGGCTGGGTAAAAATATAGTAGCCGTAGACGTCACCAGCGAGTATCCCGCTTACGTACATCAACTGCCTAAAGTAAGCAGGAACCGCGCACTCTCGGCTGAAGGTATTATGGCCTTCAGACCCGATATGGTGCTGGCCCCCGAAGGCCATATCACAAAAGCCATACAGGCTCAATTAAAAGCGGCAGGCATTACCCTCGTCATTGTAAGGCAGGAATTTTCGGTAAAGGGAGCTTTGCAGTTTATACGTACCGTAGCCACTGCACTACACCTGGAACAAAAAGGGCAAACCCTTGCCACCCAGGTAGAAGCTGATGTGAACAAAGAACTCACCCGTATTAAACAGGCAAACAAAAAAACCCCGGGCGTATTGTTTATCTATGCAAGAGGTGCCGGAGCCATGTCCGTATCAGGCAAAGGAAGCAATATGGACGCTATGATACAACTGGCCGGAGCCAGGAACGTAGTGCAGGAGTTCTCCGACTTCAAGCCTTACAGCACAGAAGCACTGATCAAAGCCAATCCCGATGTCATACTGCTATTCGACTTCGGCCTAAGCAGCCTCGGCGGTAAAAATGCCTTACTCAAAATGCCGGGCATAACAGCCACCAATGCCGGAAAGAACAAAGCCATTGTAGAAATGGATGGCCCCCTGTTGGTCAACTTCTCCGTCAGGTTGTCTGAAGCGATCCGGCAACTCAACCAACAACTTCAGCAGGCAGCATCACTTTAGAATAAAGCAAGCTTGAAAAAGAACATTATCTACTTAACCCTCACGGTAGCACTCCTTATTACCCTCGCCTGCTCATTGGCATCAGGCGCTATGGATATTCCTATCCGGCAGGTATTGCTCATACTCGGCAAAAAAGCAGGCATCGATACAGCTACGCAAATTGATACGCAATACGAAGCCGTATTAATGATCGTACGCCTGCCGCGACTATTGCTCGGTATCCTGGTAGGCGCCGCCCTGGGTACTTCCGGCGCAGCCATACAGGGCATCTTTCGCAATCCTCTTGCAGAGCCTGGCCTCATAGGCATTTCAGCAGGAGCCTCTCTGATCAGCGCCATCGTGATAGCACTGGAAGCAAGTTTACTCTCCACACTTAGCCAATCACTCGGACAATACCTGCTCGTGGCAGGTGCATTTGCAGGTGCAGGTACATCAGCTATTCTTGTATACCAACTTTCCAAAAGTGATGGCAAGCCCAGCGTCGCCACCATGTTGCTGGCAGGTATTGCCATCAATGCATTGGCCGGGGCCATCACCGGGCTCATCACTTATATGTCGAGCGAACAGCAATTGCGTACGATCACCTTCTGGATGCTGGGCAGCCTGGCAGGCGCCAGTTGGGAAATGCTGGGTTGTGTAGCGCCCTTCATCATCATCCCCCTTATCCTGTTGCCCCTGCAAGGGAAAAAGCTCAATGCCTTCGTACTGGGAGAAGCGCAGGCCGATCAATTGGGCATCCGCACCACCCGGGTGAAAACAACCATCGTGCTCCTGTCTACCATGGCCGTGGGAAGCGCCGTAGCTGTATCCGGTATCATCGGCTTTGTAGGCCTGCTGGTACCCCACACCATTCGTTTACTCGGTGGCGTAGACAACAGGTATGTACTACCCGCCTCCGCATTGTTGGGCGCACTGGTTCTTACCCTGGCCGATATGATCGCCCGGGTGATCGTTGCTCCCCTCGAGCTGCCCATTGGTGTGGTGACGGCTTTGCTGGGTACACCCGTATTCCTGTACATCCTTATCAAAGACAAAAAGAAATTGCTCCATTAAAGCCAGCTATATGTTAAGCGTAGAGGCCGTTAGTTACCAGATAAAAACGCACCCCCTTGTAAAGGACATCAGCTTTACCGTAAGGCCGGGAGAAGTATTGGCCTTGCTGGGAGCCAATGGAGCCGGTAAATCCACCCTCATCAGTATGCTCTGTGGCGAACGGGCGCCCGGCAGCGGTCACATCAACTTTTATGGTAAACCACTGGCCGCCTATACCATTGAGGAAATTGCCAGGAAAAGAGCCACCCTCAGTCAGCACAACGTTGTGAACATGCCCTTTCCGGCGGCCGACATTGTAATGATGGGGCGCTACCCACACTTCCGCAACCGGCCCGCTGCTTCCGACTTTGAAGTAGTAGAAGAAGCCATGACCATCTGTGGCGTAGCACACCTTAAAGAACGTTCCTACCTCACCCTGTCAGGTGGAGAACAACAGCGTGTACAACTGGCCCGCATCCTAAGCCAGATATGGGATAGCCCCGGCTCCTTACTTATTCTTGATGAGCCCATCGCAGCCATGGATGCTTTCTACCAGCAGCAAACGCTCGCCATCGTAAAAGCCTTTGCCCAAAAAGGATATATGGTAGTGGCAGCGCTCCATGAGATCAACCTCGCCGCACAATATGCCGACCACATACTCATGATGAAGAACGGCAGGCGCTGGCGCGCCGGCTCCCCTTCTGAAGTAATTACCCCACTCAATATCTATACTGTATTCTCCATCGAGACGGAGGTGGTCACCAATCCCCGCACCCTCAACCCTTATATCATACCCCGGGAGATAAAACTTAATACAGACCTCTTCAATTCCAAACTTACTTAACACTACTATTCCTTAATATCACTGGGCGAAATGCCAAAATATTTCTTAAATGCGGAGCTGAAATTGTTCTGGTGTGTGAACCCGGTGATCTCAGCTGCTTCGGTAATGGATCTCCTTTCTTCGATCAGCAGCCGGCGTGCATATTCCATGCGCAGCCTCACCGTGTACTCATGGATCGTCGTGGCAAAGTATTCTTTAAAGCCCCTGCGCAGCTTCGATTCATTCAAAGCTACTGCAGTAGCCAGTTCCCGCTGAGTAGGCGGATTGGTATAATTCGCTTCGAGTATGCTGCGCGCGTGTTCCAGTTTCTCAACATCAGCATGACGCAACGTCCACCTGGGACCATCATCTGTTTCCTGGAACTGCTCCAGCTGGCAGATCAGCAATTCCATCACCTTTGCTTCTGTATGCAACCGGCGCAATTCCCCAGTCTTCTGAGAGTCTTTTAGTTCACTGATAATGCGAATCATTTCAGGCGTTACCACCATATCCTGTTGCTTAAAGGAGGTATAAGCGCCTTTGTCGATCTCCTGTACAAAATCTTCGTGCAGGGAGCTATGGCGGTCGATGAGGTTAAAATAATAATCCCGTGAAAGCACCATCAGGAAATAGCCATACTCCATATGCGCCATCAGGCCATACTCATCAATGGCAGAAGGGATATACCGGATATTGTGGCGGCTGCGTCCATGGCCGCTTTGCTTCTTCATGGAAGAAGAACGGTAAAAAATAAACTGGCTGGCAATCACCTGCCCTGCCACCTCGGTGACGATCTCTACAGGTTCTTCAAAGCGCATGTCGGAATACAACAAGAATAACCCGGCACTGCTAAGCTGGAAATTGGCCATTCTTACCGGCATACGTTCAATAGCTACCCGTTTTTCGCTGATGGGCTTACCAGCCAGGTACACATCAGGAATATCTTCTATAAACAACCATTCATTGCCACCTTTTATCTTACTCTTGATGATCATGTTGTAGAAACGATTTAGAGCTTACACCTAACCGCCTACAAATTACACCCTTGCAGCCTTTGCTTTTGCCAAATTCCCTAAATCGAAACAGCATTTCTTCATATCGTAAACTAAGTTGTCAGGCTGAGCCTGTCGAAGCCCCTTCTGTCAGGTTAAGCTTGTTGAAACCGCCTTCGACAGAGTTTATCCTGCTCTGCGGGACTCAGGCTGACACTCAAACACAAAGCAGCCTTCAAACTCTCTGAATTTGAAGGCTGCTTTGTGTTTCTTAATCCTATCGCATAAAACTCACATCACTACCTGGATGCATTAAGTTATTTCAACAGGTTTGGATTGTTTTGTTCCTCTGCCTGTGGGATCGCGAAAATATAATAGGGACTGTTTGCAACAAAGGAGGTACCGTCGGCAAATTTCAGCGCCGTATGATACCTGGCCGGTACCAGCTTGGTAACACCGTCGGGTGTGGTAATGGTAACCTTCCGGTCATTTCCGCTGCCATCAACATATGGCTTGCGTACAACAGGCAACTGGTTGCGGATAAGATCTGCCAGGGCAAAACCTTCACCCCACAATTCTTTCCGGCGTTCGATAAGGATCGAGTCGATCAGCAGCTCTTTGGTAGCACCAACCGGGTTGAAAGCAGTGGCGCCACGGGCGCTGCGTAAAGCATTGAGCGCAGCAGCACCATCCGTGATATTGTTTTCACGCGCATAACCTTCTGCTTTGATCAGGTGGGCCTCGGCGCTTCTCATCAATACCAGGTCACCAGTCTGATCGGCACGGAACTTAAACTTTTTATATTGCAGGTTTCCTTCGCGGCCGGGATTACCATCCCAGGAGAAAAGGGTTTTGCGAATATCACCAGCTTCAAACAGATCACCAAAGAATGGATCGGCCATGAAGCTATAGTAATAAGAAGATGGGGAAGATACATCGAGGAAGTGCAGGGCATAGCTGCCATCACTCTGGCTGGGAATTTCAGGATGCCCCCAGATCCATTCTGAATTATTTACATCATTGAATCCCTTGCTGTAATCAGCAGGCGGCATCAATGGGTAATTCTTCAATGCTTCATTAGCTGCTTCTGCCGCAGGTATCCATCTTCCCATATTCAGGTATGCGCGTGCCAGCAGTCCGTTCACTACATCTTCGTTGATCTTGTATTTCGCTGTGCGTTGATAACCTGCTACCAATCCTTTTGCTTCCAGCAGATCGGAAAGGATCAATGCGTAGATCTCTTTCAGCGTTGCTTTTGGATTGCCCTGTGTAGTGTCGGCAGTAGGCGTGGTATAGATCGGTGCTGTTTTAGTAAGTGAATCTTTCAGGTAAGAGAACTGATAGAACGAAGCGATGGTCAAATAGGTATTTGCCCGCAGTGCGAGTGCCTGCCCTTTCAATACTTTCTTGGCCGCTACATCGCCGGTTACTTTATCAACATTAGCAATGATGATATTGTTGTTGTTGATGATCTTGTACAACTGGTTCCAGATAGCGTTGAGACGGCTTTGTGTTTTATCGTTCATTTGTGTGAACCGGTATACGGGTGCAAAGCTGTATTTGGTGGTGATCAACGCTACGTCATTACCCATCACATCGCTCACCAGAGAAATGGTCTTATAACCAGGGTTACCGAAGGTGCCGCCGTAAAAATCATCCATCATGGCTGCCCAGGTACCTTCCGACAAAGCGGTAAGGTTGGCAACGGTTTTCAATACAATGTCTTCAGGTACCGCGTTGGACGGTGATGTGTCTAACTGCTTGTTGCAGGCCGATAAACCGAGCACCAGCCCTGCGATGTATATATATGATTTATATGCTTTCATAATTGATAATTTGATGTGAACATTATAAGCCTACCTGCAGTCCTACAGATATCGTTTTCATTTGCGGATACTGATAATAAGTAGTACCGTCGATAGACTGCTCGGGGTCCATGCCTTTATGGCCGTAGAAGGTCAGCAGGTTTTCACCCAGTCCATACACTTTAGCTGTTCTCAATCCGATCTTCGATAATACCCTTGCCGGAATATTGTAACCCAGGGATACCTGTTTCAGGCGTGCATAAGTAGCATCATACAGGAAGCGGGTAGATGTGGAGGTCCAGGTCAGATCGTCTGTTGTGAAACGGGGTACGTTGGTGTTCGGATTGTCGGCAGTCCAGCGGTTCAGCAGTTCAGTCGACCAGTTACGGCCAGGCGATACTGCACCGGTGAGCATGGAAATATAATCCGCATCCAGTACTTTACCGCCAATGCTATAAGCAAACACAAAAGACAGTTCAACTTCCTTATAATTGAGCGAGCTCGTAACACCACCCGTAACATCCGGCAGGGATGATCCCGCATAGTATTGTGTTCCTTGTGCGTAGGTGGTAGTCGTTTCTTTTTTACCATCCGCTCCGGTCTTGTACCACATGGGATTTCCGGTAGCAGGATCAACACCGGCCCACTCACGCAGGAAGAAATCATATACCGACGTACCTACCATCAGTTTCTTGGTGCCACTGATGATCTCTTTTTGCGGCAGCGAAGTGATCTCGTTCTTGTTGTGCGCGAGGTTGATACCTACTGTCCATCTCCAGTCGCGGTTACTTACAGGAACTACATTCAGTTCCAGTTCTACACCCGTATTGCGCAGCTCACCGATATTGGCGCTCACGGAAGTGAATCCTGTAGAGCCTGCCAGCGGCCTGGAGTAAAGCAGGTCCTTGCTCGTTCTTCTGTAATAGTTAATGGTACCATAGATACGGTTTTTCAGGAAACCGTAATCAACACCTACGTTCAGGTTCAGGTTGGTTTCCCATTTCAGTCCGGGTGTTGGCAGGCGCGATGTGATCACACCACCATTGCCCAGGTTGTTCTTAATGCTGTAGAGGGCGAGGTAATTATAATAGCCGGAAAGGTTATCATTGCCCGAAGCTCCATAGCTGGCCTTTAACGTTAATGCGCTTAACCAGTCCACCGATTTGAGGAAATCCTCTTCCGACAAACGCCAGGAAGCGCCGGTAGACCAGAATGTACCCCAGCGTGAATCGGGTGAGAAGCGGGAAGAACCATCACGGCGAACCGATGCAGTGAAAAAGTACTTACCCAGGTAATTGTATTGTCCCTGTCCAAAAAAGCTGAGTTTAGCATAATTATCGGAATTACCGGTAAAATCGTTGAGCTGAGAGGCTGCCACAGGCTCATATAGATCGGGCAGTGCAAACTTCTGACGGCTTCCACTCAGGCCGCTGGTGTTCAGCTTATAATATTCCTGTCCGGCCAGCAGGCTGATATGATGTGCCGACTGGATGTCGAAGTCATAGGTCGCGATATTGTTAAAGGTATAAGCGAGGAAACGATTGCTGCTTTTGCTCACAGCGCCACCAATGGCCGCATCTTCACCCACAACCGGATTGGTATAATACAATGAATTACTGTTGGTATAATCCAGGTTGAAGCTGGTCTTTATTTTTAATGCTTTGGTGATCGCAGCTTCGAGATAAGTGCGGGCCGACAGGTTCTCATTGGTATTTCTTGATTTATTAAGCGGTAAAGAGCCAATGAGGTTATAACGTGCCAGAGCAGCGTTGGGCCGGTAAGTACCGTAGTCGAATTGTTGCTGGCCATTCGCATCGAGTTTGTAGCTGCCATCCGGGTTACGTTGGTAAATAGGATAGAAACTGGGAATGGTGCGACCAAACAGCACCACATTGGTTTGCTTTGAATCGGAGGATGTGGGGTAATCCTGCGAAGTGCTGGCACCATTGAGGTTGAGGCCTACTTTCAGCCAGGGCTTTGCCTGAAGGGTAAGATTGCTTCTGAAATTGTACCGTTTAAAACCGGAAGCGAGATAAGCACCTTCATTATTGGTATATCCGCCACCAATATAATAAGTAGACTTTTCACCTCCACCTGAAAAACTCAATTGCGCCTGCGTGTATTGCGCATTCTGCAGCATGGCATCTTCCCAATCATCATTCCAGAGGGGTTTAGCGCCCGCAACGATCTTACCATCCAGGCCAACCGGCTGTGCAAAACCAGGACCATAAGGATTGATACCCAGGTCGGTTACTACCCTGCCGCTGGCTGTAGCTGCGGCTTGCGCTGCGGTTTGTCCATTGGTGAGTGCTTTATTGCGCAAGGCTTCCCAATACAGTTCAAAGTATTGATCAGTACCCAGTTTATCGTAATCTTTCACGGCACGGCTGCTCCATCCCTGGTTGATAGTGGCATTGATGGCTACATCAGCGCCTTTCTTTCCTTGTTTGGTGGTGATGATGATCACCCCATTGGCAGCGCGGGAGCCGTATAGGTTGGCCGCCGTTGCATCTTTCAGGATGCTGATGGTGGCAATGTCTGCAGGATCAAGTGCATTGATATCTCCGTCGTAAGGAGCGCCGTCTACCACAAACAGGGGTGCGCTGGAAGCGTTGATGCTTCCTACGCCACGAATGCGGATGGTAGAGCCATTACCAGGCTGTCCATTGGCAGAAGTAGTTTGAATACCTGGCGCAAGTCCCTGGAGCGCGTTGGTAACATTCGGCGTGAGCCGGTTATTCACCTTGTCAGCAGAAATAGTGGTCACAGCGCCCGGATAACCCGACCGCTTTACCGTAGTGTACGCTACGGCTACCACTTCTTCTAGTGTACTGTTGTCTGTTTTCAATAGGATGGTTACGTCTGTCTGTCCACTTTTTACTTCCACCTGGGAACTTTCTCTTCCTACAAATGAAATAGTCAACACCGCTTTATCATCGGGCAATGCCAGTTCAAAACGTCCCTGAGCATTGGTAATAGTGGAGCGGGTTGATTTGTTGATAGCGACGGTAGCGCCTTCGAGGGGGTGTTTGTTTTCCGCGGCCAGGATCACGCCGCGTACTTGTCGTGTTTGAGCGAATAGCCCGGTACTGAATAGCAGGATCAGTGCGAGCAAGCCTTGTTTTTGTAGCATATACTTGTTAATTAAGAAATGAAATAGTTATCCCTTTCACCATCATGATAAGACGGTAAAAGGCAAAACAATGTCTGCACAGCAAGCTGTGCGAACCTGTCAGTAATTTTTAGTAAGTGGCAAAAAGGGTCGTTGGTCTGTATTGCAGCAACAAGTGGACGGCAACTATAAGTAATACAGCTATCGCAGGGGGTATTATGAAATAGCAGTTATCATATAGTGACTTGTTGGCGCTGCAAATATAGTGTAAAAATAAACCCTACTAATACAGTAGACTTAATTAGCGAAAATGAATGTTTGAGTGGCGAATGTTATGGATGATTGACAGGAACTTGATAATTTCCTTTTTTGCAAAGCAGGGAGATCGTTAGCCACAGCTTTGCTGCCGTGCTTAATGGGTTCTGTAAAAGAAAACAGTCTGCGTTGGCTCTTTCCGCCATTTACCTGCTTTGTAGCCGGTTGAGGAGAACAAATCAAAAACATCTTTGTTGCAGCGCACGAGTAATGTATAGTAACTTCTATCGCGCACAGTCGTTTGATTGAGCACGTAATTGATAACGAATGTATTTTGTGGCGTAATATTTTCCAGCCTTCTTTTCAAACTGTCGATAGCTGTCCGGGCATGAGGATGCAGGTTATTGCGGGGTATTCTCACCTGGAAGGTGCCATCGTACATAACCGGGGGAATATCCGCAATAATGAAACTTCTGTCGAGCAATTGCTTTTTCAGGTAATTATCGGCCTCTTCCTTTGTACTGAATTTTATGAATTTGGCTTTGTATTTAAAGCGGTTGTTCTTTGCCAGCTGCCTGATCTGTTTGGCATCAAATGCATAGGTGCGTCCTTTATATAAGACATAATTCTCCTCGATGTTTACCAGCCAGGCAGCCAGTTGTACATTTTCATCTACCAATGAAATTAAATATAAAGCCCTGCCCCATTTTGCTTTTATCTCGCCGCCTGCGGTCAGAGTGGGTACAAAATTTTTAATATCGTCGGGATTGTCGAGCATGAAATTAATGCGGTCTTTGGGATCTCCATTCTGCATTACACCAAACATCCTTGACTTTGTAGTGATCTCTATGGTGTCGGCAGCAGAGTGACTCCATGCGCACATGCTAACAGGCATGCTTAATAATAGTAGCCATATTATTTTGTTCATGAGGAGGGGCATATAGCGTTCCCTGTAAAGATAAAGTTTTTACCGGAAGACAGGAAAGTGCGTAAGGCTACAGGTTATCAGCAGGTTTCATATATATCAAAATCGATAAGAAGAAGATAAGGATTGGTTAAATTTAGAGATACACTATTTCTTCACTTCAAAACCTTCATGACCTATGGCAAATTTCAGAAAAAAGCCAGCTGCTTCAGTTGGTGCGCCATTCAGCGCACAAGAATGTCATCAACTCTCTGCTGCATTCAAAGCTAAGTATCCTACCCAGGTCTCTTCGGTGTTTATCAGCAAACAACTTTTGCTGCAGTGTGTAGAAGCATCGCCCGATGTTTCCGGTATCTTCTTCCTTTTTGGTCTGGAAGACCCTACCCGTCCTTCCTCCAGGAGGATATTCCTCGTGCCTACCCGTGCCTGTATGAACGAGGAATCGGCTATTATCCGTACCGTTTCTCCCCAAGGTTATCTGTGCGATGATGGTTCAAGAGTGGTGCTGGATGCTGCCATGCAGCTTCTGGCCAACCACGTAAGTAATTTTAGTAGTGAAGAAAGTGAAATCTACCATGCCCGTTTGCCCCGTGGTTATTTCTGGGGTATTGAAAAACTATCCGGTTTGCTAGGGGTGGAATCCTGCGCGGGTGTCGAATTTCATTTTGGGTTCGATGCTGTTCCCACAAGGATATGCCGCCGGTACATCAATGTGCTGGAAGCCGTGGATGACCAGCGCCGAAGCCTCAACATTTTCCTCGAGTACGGCCAGTGCGACCCTCCCTGCGACGACCCGAATGATCCCAAGAAATGCACCATTACCGATGCAGCGCAACACTTTTTGAAAGAGCCTGATACCAGGCTCGATCAGTTGCGCTTGTTCAGAGACGAATGGTTGCTGCAACAGCCCAATGGGCAGGCTTTATATGAATTGTATTACTTCCTGTCAGAAAGCCTGGTAGCGGCGATCAATGACCGGCCCGACAGCGACGCGATCTGGCATGAGTTGTACCATGCCGATCTTTCCACCTGTCTTCAGCTGATCGAAGAAAAGCGGTATGAAGAAACCAAAGCCTGGTATGTGGCATTAATGCACAGCCTGGCAGGCAGGTTCCTGTTGCAGGAAGCCACCGTTGGTGCATTGAGCTAATCTGATCATTGGCAAAAGAAAAGGGAGCATACCCCGTTGCAGCTGACGGAGGGCGCTCCCTTTTTTATTAACTTGCTCCCTCCCACCCTGAACCGGCCAACTATGAATCCTGATATGGCTGTTATATCCTGATAGATTTTAGCTATTGAAATATAGAATTAATTGATGGCGATTATATTCCCAAAACCCTAATTTTACCCCTGCACCAATACCAGTGCAAGCAATTGTTTATCAATACCATAAACTTTCACAAATGGAAAATGGATCTAACGACATCAGTAAATGCCCGTTTCACAATGGCAGCTTGAAGCAGAACGTTGGCGGTGGCGGCACCAGGAACCGCGATTGGTGGCCCAACCAGTTAAAACTTAATATTCTCCGTCAGCATTCATCCAAATCCAACCCGATGGGTGAAGATTTTGACTATGCCGCAGCTTTTAAGACCCTCGACCTGGAAGCCGTGAAAAAAGACCTTCATGCACTCATGACCGACTCGAAGGACTGGTGGCCGGCAGACTTCGGACATTATGGCCCCTTGTTCATTCGTATGGCCTGGCATAGTGCCGGCACCTATCGTGTGGATGATGGCCGTGGCGGCGCGGGTTCAGGACAGCAACGTTTTGCGCCCCTCAACAGCTGGCCCGATAATGTGAGCCTCGATAAGGCCCGCAGGCTGCTTTGGCCTATCAAACAGAAATATGGCAACAAAATATCCTGGGCGGATCTGCTGATCCTTACGGGTAATATAGCATTGGAATCAATGGGCTTTAAAACTTTTGGCTTTGCCGGTGGCCGTGCCGATGTGTGGGAACCCGATGAAGATGTGTATTGGGGTTCCGAAACCAAGTGGCTGGGTGGTGACCTGCGTTATGCGCACGGCTCCCCTGGTGTGGCAGAGCATCATGGCGTGGTGGTGACTGATGACGATGCAGATGGAAAGATCCACTCCCGCAACCTGGAGCGCCCCCTCGCTGCGGTGCAAATGGGATTGATCTACGTGAATCCCGAAGGTCCTGACGGCAATCCTGATCCAGTTGCAGCCGCTAAGGATATCCGGGATACTTTTGGTCGCATGGCCATGAACGATGAAGAAACAGTGGCCCTGATAGCAGGCGGGCACAGCTTTGGCAAAACCCATGGTGCAGCGCCCGCTACCCATGTAGGCAAAGAGCCTGAAGCTGCCGGCATTGAGCAACAAGGCCTGGGCTGGAGCAATAGTTACGGTTCCGGTAAAGGTGCGGATACCATTACCAGCGGGCTGGAAGTTACCTGGACCACTACGCCCACCAAATGGAGCAACAACTTTTTCGAAAACCTGTTTGCCTTTGAATGGGAACTTACTAAAAGTCCGGCTGGTGCACACCAGTGGGTAGCTAAAGATGCAGAAGGTATCATTCCTGATGCGTACGATGCTTCCAAAAAGCATCGCCCCACCATGCTCACTACCGATCTTTCTTTAAAGTTTGATCCCGCTTACGAAAAAATATCCAGGCATTTCCTGGAAAATCCCGACGCATTTGCAGATGCTTTTGCCCGGGCATGGTTTAAATTAACACATCGTGATATGGGTCCCCGTGCACGTTACCTGGGTCCCGATGTGCCAAAAGAAGAACTGATCTGGCAGGACCCCATCCCTGCAGTTGACCATACCTTGATAGATGACAATGATATTTCAGGCTTAAAAGCTAAAGTATTAGGAACAGGATTGAGCGTAGCGGAACTGGTTTCCACCGCATGGGCTTCGGCTTCCACCTTCCGTGGTTCCGACAAACGTGGTGGTGCCAATGGTGCCCGCATTCGCCTGGCCCCTCAAAAAGACTGGCCTGTAAATAACCCTGCGCAGTTGCAAAAAGTGTTGGGTAAACTGGAGGGCATTCAAAAGGAATTTAATGGTGCCCAGTCAGGTGGTAAGAAGATCTCCCTGGCCGATCTGATTGTATTAGCCGGTGCCGCTGGTGTAGAAAAAGCAGCGAAAGATGCAGGACAAGCGATCACTGTTCCTTTCAAACCTGGTCGTATGGATGCTTCGCAGGCGCAAACCGATGTGGAATCAATCGGTCACCTGCAGCCCCTTGCCGACGGCTTCCGCAACTACCGCAGAACAAGACTCCATGTATCTACCGAAGAATTGCTGATCGACAAGGCGCAATTGCTCACCCTTACAGGGCCCGAGCTAACGGTATTGGTAGGCGGCTTGCGTGTATTAGACACCAATTTCGATGGTTCCAAACAAGGTGTCTTCACACAACGCCCGGGCCAGCTCACCAACGATTTCTTTGTCAACCTCCTCGACATGAATACTGCCTGGAAAGCCACTTCAGAAGACAGGGAGCTTTATTTGGGCAGTGACCGTGCCACTGGTCAGCCCAAATGGACCGCCTCACGTGCCGACCTGGTATTCGGTTCCAATGCAGAGTTGAGAGCGATTGCAGAAGTGTACGCAGGCTCAGACGCGCAAGGCAAATTTGTGAAAGACTTTGTAGCAGCCTGGAATAAGGTGATGGAACTGGACAGGTTTGATTGAGCTTAATTCGAAAATTACAGCATAATAAAAGGGCGTCTCTTATGTTTTAATAAACAGGAGACGCCCTTTTTTGAATATCGGGACCCTCTTTCCTAACTACAACTAACCAGGCTCAACCAGCGAGTCACCGATCACTTTTTTCTGATCAACATCGATGATAAAATAGATCTCTCGGGTCATATTATAGCCATCGGTGTAATAATGATTTAATCCACCGAAAAAGATTTTCTTAGCCGTTTCATAGAACGGATGGTTAAACTTTACTGTAAACTCTTTCGTCTCCCCGGGTTGAAATTCAATACAAGGGTCGCTCCCGGTGCACCGGTCCCTAATCTCTTTAATTTTGCGACCTGTGGATTCATAGGTTTCGCTACCATTGTCAATGCGACACTGACAGTCTTTGTGAGACGTAGTTTTCTCGTAATAAGTAAAAAAATCCTTTGAGCCAACCCAGTGATAATCACTCACAGCAATCTTTTTGGTCGTAGAATACGGATTGGTCAGTGAAAAGCGTATCACAAGATCATAGCCATCACCATCGCGGGTTTTGTCATAATCGTCGCCTGGGCTTTTTTTGAAAAACCCTTTTCTAAGCTTTGTTTCAATGGCGGTGATCTGGGCAGGGAAGCGTTCTGCACCTTCACTGCGTTCTGTCCACCAGGCGAATTTGCTGAAATCGAAGTTGGGATCTTTTCTCAGGTTGAGCAGTGAATCAAAATAGCTTTTATAGGCAACTTGTTTGGGATCTGGCTGGGCTTCTTCGTCACAGGAGATCAGGAAAAGAACCAGGCAGCTAATGAAGGAACAATACAGCAATTTCATACTAATGATTTAAGTCCAATCTTGACAATAAATATACAATCAATAATTGATAATTTTTCCGAATCGAAGCTTTGAGACATACAGTATTGAGACAGCGAAAGAAGCTTGAATCGCTTTATCTGTTTGTCGGTTTGGTTGGACCAATTTCGGACCAGTATGGAAAGACTTCATACAAAGTCAAAGACTTAAACATCTGATAAACTTCAATAATAGACTGTTATATTTTCAGAAAGGATGCAAAAAGAGATTCAACTACTTAGATATTTGATAAATACTCCAGAGTTGCCTAACTTATATATCTCAATATGAATACGTAGATTGAGATACTTTCAAAAGCTGTGGCAATTAATTGATAGAATACCCAAAATTGAACAATTTATAGAGAACCCATGGTGAATAAGCTATTGTTACTTCTTCTGCTTCATGCATCTTCATTTTGTGCCGCACAAAAAATACAGAACAAAAGAACTATTCTTTTTGTCGGAGCACATCCTGATGATGAAACTGCCATCAGCGAAGTGCTGCATAAATATGCAAGATTGGGAAATAAAGTTTTTATAATCATTGCAACAGATGGCAAAGATGGCACAAGGGTTACAAAAATTCCTGCCGGAGATTCATTGGGTATGCTGAGAAAGGCAGAGTCAGCCTGCGGCTGTAAGACATTGGGCGTAGAGCCTCCGATATTCCTGGGTATAGAAAGACTGGATACAAAAATCGGAGTAGGTAAATACTTTAAAGAACATCAGCGATTCATGGATTCATTAAGAGTTAAAATACCTTTACTTGACCCTGATGTAATAATTACTGCCGGACCTGACGGTGATACGCATCATTCGGAACACATTGTCGTCGGCGCCACTGTAACTGAATTGCTTCTTGCTGAAGGTTGGTTGGAAAAATATCCGTTATATCATTTTGTCTGGGAAAAAGGGGTAGAATCGGTGGACGAGGGTGGTTATGTGGATGAGCAGTATTTTAATGTAAAAATCAGCTTCACAACGGAAGATGAAAACAAAGCAATAGAAGCTTTGCATTGCTATGTGACTCAGTATACCCCCGAAGAATTAAAAGAAGAAGCTGCAAATAAGTTAAAAAATACATCCAACACTATTTACTTCAGGAAGTTTGTAGTGAAAAAAGGATTGAAGAATGATTTTTAATGAGCCGGTCGTATATCGCAATTCTCTCCCCGCAATTCCAGCCTGATAGTTTCTATAATTTTCTATATATTACAGATAATCAATTGGATATCAACCAATAAAGTCTTTTTACCAGCCATTCAGAGCTGCCAGGCATAAAACATCTCTCCCAGTTGGCGACTTCCACTCAGACAAATAGTAAAAGATAAGATTACCAAGGGATTAGAATAGGATGCAGCGATGATGCAGCGTATACCCAACGATGAACCAACGTAGATGCAACGGTCCTTAATAGGATCGCTACATCTACGTTCAATAATAGTTAAAATAGATCTTATATTTCTTTTATTTTATAAGTTTTAGTAAATTCATCCTGCTTCCATCCCAGGTTGAGCCCTTGATGGAGCTATCCATTATCTTAACTATAAAACTTATTACTATGGCATTCGCTAAAGGAGGCCTGGGAGATGGCCTGAAAGGAAATATTGACGGACTTTCCTTTTATAAAATGAAAGGAGTGAAAGAGACCGTCGTCCGCAGAAGCTCCGGACATACCAAAGAGCAGATTAAAAGAGATCCCAAACTGCAGGGATTTAAGAAAGAAGGCGAGGAATTTGCGGGCCGGGCGCGCATGAGCAAATACCTGATGCGGGCGATCACCACTCAAAAACCCATGGCCGATTACAATATTTCCGGCCCCCTCACGGCCCTGATGAAACCGGTACAGGAACTGGACACGGTAAGCCGGTTTGGCACACGCGGTATCCCGCTTTCGGAGCACCCTTATTTTATCAAGGGCCTTTCACTCAATAAAAACAATCCACTGGATACGGTGATCCGTTTCCCGGTCACAGGTATGATCGACAGAGAAACGCTCTCAGCCAAGGTATACATCCCGCAGTTGATGCCGGGCATCAATTTTGCCCCGCCGGTGACCCATCCTTATTATGCTTTCCGTGTTTCGCTGGGTGTGGTGCCGGACATTGTATTTGACCAGGGCCGCTATACCACCACGCATCCGGATTACCGGGACGGCGGTTCAACGTATGTAGATTCTGAATGGTTTTCTTTACAGGAAGGATCAGAGGCGCAGGAAGTTGAGATCACTTCTACCATTATTCCACCTGACCTGCATTTTACGCTGGTACTGGCAGTGGGCATCTTTTATGGAGAATTAAAAGCACTTAATAAAATTGGCCAGGTAAAACATGCAGGGAGTGCGAAAGTATTGGAAGTGGGTTAACCTAAAAGGCGCATAGGCGGAGGGTTGTGAAAATGCCAGTCAAAGCTGGACATCCCATCATGCTTGCTTAAAGGAAATTCCGGTCCATCATCAGGGCCGGCAATATATCCATCCAGCGACATGGTCATATCTATAATAACATTAGCCATATCAGCAGTGATTTATAATGTTACAACAAAACCAGCTTAGCAGATCTGGTTACGAACCGGTATCAGGGCGGTTTAACTTCATTAATGTTGGGATATTGGTGAGCATTTGCCAAAGGGATAAATTCCTTTTTGCAGTGGCTTCCATTTTATGTTCGGCCAATGCGATTATTTCTGGGTCTGCTGTCAGGAAGCTTCCGGAATTGAACATGGGTTGGGGGTCGTATTCGATTATTAACTGGGAGGCTTTGGCCTCTTTCTCCCCTTCGATCAGATTGGCCAGGTAAATGGCCATATCGATACCTGCCGAAACGCCTGCTGCTGTAATGAACTTACCCTGTTCAATGATCCTTTCTCTTACAGGAATGACGCCAAAGTCTTTCAGCAATTTGATGGGCTTCCAATGGGAAGTGGCTTTTTTCCCTTCCAGCAATCCCGTTGCCGCAAGAATAATGGATCCCGTACACACCGTTACGGTCTTTTGTGTTGTGTCATTGATCTTTTTGATCCAACTTAAGACTTCCTTGTCTTTCATTTCCCGTATAAATGCTATGCTGGAACCAGGGATCAACAGGATATCTGCCTTTTCTATTTCATTAATACTATAGGCAGCATTCAAGGTTACAAAATCACTATCGGCAGTGATCACCCCTTTTTCTTTTGCCGCAAACTTAATGTGCACATCTTTCAGGTTTTTTAAAACTTCATAGGGGCCAATGGCATCCAATACGGTAATTCCATTATAGATATATATTACTATTTCCATAACTTTTTATTTGTTGGTCCAAAAGAACGTATGCTAATGGAAGCACAAATCCCAGGCCAACAGGACAATAATAATACCATCGGGGCTTTTTTACCTATAGAAAGCTTGAAACTTATTCTTCACTTTTGCGGGCGCTGATATTCTTTTCTATGCCCAGTTTCTTGATCCGCGAAAAAAGGGTATTGGCATTAATATCGAGGAGTTCTGCTGCTCCTCCTTTACCAGAGATCTTCCAGTTGCATTTTTCGAGAACGGCAATAATGTGATCCCGTTCATTCTCTTCCATGGTCTTGATCCTCTTCGTTTCAGCTGCAACGCTGTTAGCCGGACGACGTGCCTCCGCCTGCATAGGAAGCTGATCGATCTCCGTCCCATCTGTCAGCAATACGGTACGCTCTATAATGTTCTGCAATTCGCGTACGTTGCCGGGCCAGCTATAATGCAGCAGGGCTTGAATGACCTCTTTAGAAAAGCCACTAATGTTTTTTCCAGCTTCCCGGGCATGGATCTTCAAAAAGTGCCGGGCCAATGGAAGAATATCATCTTTCCGTTCGCGCAAAGGAAGCAGGCGCAAAGGGAATACATTCAGGCGGTAATAAAGATCTACCCGGAAATGACTGGCCGCTACTTCCTGTTCAAGATCACGGTTGGTAGCAGCAATGATCCGCACGTTGACCTTTTTAACCCGGCCACCAATGCTTTCTATTTCTTTTTCCTGGAGCACACGCAGGAACTTCACTTGTGCATCCGGAGGCAGCTCCCCTATTTCATCCAGGAAAATTGTGCCACCATCAGCCTGTTCAAATTTTCCTACGCGTTTTTGAAGAGCGCCCGTGAAAGCTCCTTTTTCATGCCCAAATAATTCCGACTCAATCAGGTTGGCTGGCAAGGCTCCGCAATTCACCACCACAAATGGTTGCTTAGCGCGCGGGGATGACTGATGAATGGCCTGTGCCACGCGCTCCTTGCCGGTGCCATTTTCACCAACAATGAGCACAGAGGTATTGGAAGGAGCAACAATCCGGATGTTCTTCAACAATTCCTCATGAGCCGTTCCCCCGCCAATGATACCGCCGATGGCTTCATCGGCTTGCGGGCTGGCTGCTGGTCTGTTCTCTGTTCTGCTCGCCAGCTTTTCCTGGTGCAGGTACCAGGCTACATCGAGCATCACCAGTACATCGCTTTTCCGGAATGGCTTCACCAGGAAACCGTATGGCCTGGTACTTTTGGCAGCATCCAGCACATCTTTATTGGAATTGGCTGAAAGATATACGAAGGGGATATTTTTCTTCTCCAGTGTCCTGGCAAGGTCGATACCCGTGAGCGGTCCCTGTAAAAAAATGTCAAGCAGTACGAGGTCAGGTTTTTCCTTTTCGATGATGGTAAGCGCTATGGGCACAGACCGGGCAATAGAACATACCTCGTAACCGGCCCCCACCAGGTTATGCTTTAGGTTGTTGGCTTCAATAAACTGATCTTCTACGATCAATATCCGGATGCTCATGCTGGTACCTCCATTTCTTTTTCAGGTTGTAAGGTAGGATAGAAAAGAGAATCGCCTGTAAACCTGACGGTAATCTTTGTTCCTGCCAGGCTGGCAAATTCAATCTGTCCGTTGATATCTTCACTCAATCCTTTCATCAACTCTACACCCAGCGAATTAAGGGTTTGATCTTTGATGTTCTCATCGATGCCAATGCCATCGTCGGCAATTTCCAATATTGTTTCTCCTCCTTTGTGGTACATGGCCACTCTTATCGTGCCTTTACGATCACCTGGAAAGGCATATTTGATGGAGTTGGTCACAGCTTCGTTGAGAATAAGCGCCACGGGGATAGCGACGGATACATCCAGGGACAAGGGCTCGATCTCGATCTGGAAAAAGATCTTGTTTGTGTTCCCAAAACTTTGTTTGAGGTATTGAATGAATTCAGGCAGGTACTGATTCATTTCAATGGTCTTGACATTATCGACTTGGTAAAGTTTCTGGTGTATCAGGGACATGGCATAGATCCTGTGCTGGCTGCTTTCAATGGCTTTAAGTGCATCGTTTTCCAGGTATACAGCCTGCGATTCCAGCAAGCTGATGATGGTGTGCAGGTTGTTCTTAACGCGGTGGTGCACTTCCTTGAGCAACCATTCCTTTTCCTTCAGCAGGTGTTGTAATTGTATATTCTGTATGGTGACCAGTTGGCTGGCGCGTTGTTTCTGCCGGTACTGCCGGTACGATAGTGCTGCGAGCGCCAGCAATATGAGCGTAGCGACGATGCTGATATTGCGGATGAGATTTGCCTGTTGCAGGTTGTCGCGTCGCAGGAGATCGGTTTGTGTCAGGCCCTTTATCTTTTCATCCCTTTGCTGGATAGCCAATTTATTTTTGTCTGCTTCATACTGGGCCTGCAGTTGGTGGAATTGACGGATCTTGACAGCATTGGAAATAGAATCATTGAGGATCGTGTATTGTAGGTGATGCTCCAGTGCTGCCTGGTAATTACCGGCGGCCGAGTCGACCTTGTACTGCAACAGCCGTATATCACGCCGCAGGTTGACTGTGTAAAACTGGTAACCGGAACGCGAATTGATCCTTGCGGCGATGGCCAGATAGGGTACAGCTTCAGAAAAACGCTGTTGCTCCACATAGAAGCGGGCCATTTTATAATGAGCTTCTGCGCCGGATATATTAAAGAGTGTCCCGTATATTTCCCTGGCTCTGAATTGCTGCGCCTTCGCGTCCAGCGCGATCATCTCCCGGTAATATTGCCCGGCCAGCGCTGGTTTATTGAGCGCGGCATAAATGTCACCTTTTGTCGCTGCGCTTGACTGTTGGTGATCCGGGTTTCCAGGTGGAATTCTGGTTTCATACTCTTTCAGCCAGTCCAGGGCCTTTTCCGGTTGCCCCAACCGGATGTATTGTTCCGTTACCCTGCGGGGAACAAGGGCACGATAGTATGCAGGCGGGTCCCTGACCTCAAGGAAATAAGACAAAGCCTTTTGGTATTGTCCATCTTCTGCATTGATAAGACCAAGGAGTAACAAGTCAGAAGCAAGGGCGGGCTTTTCGAGCTCCTGAAGGTTCTTTTCCGTAGCCAGCGTCCATTGGAGCGCTTCTTCCAGGTTGCCAGTGGCATAACACAGCCAGCCAAGCGTACGGGTGCTGGTAAGCAAATTTTTTCTCCCTAATTGCTTGCGCCATTGTATAGCCTGCAGGAATTGCGCTTTTGCTGTATCGAACAGGGAATGGGCCATATTGACATAGGCAATATCTTCCATCACAGAATAGAGGTTCGCAGTATCTTTCAACTGGTAGTATAAGCGCAGGGCATTGTTGTGGGCCCACAGTTGATCCCGTAAAGAACTATCTGCATCAGGCATGTATTTGCCCATTTCGTTCCAGATATGCGCTTCCTGTACTACATCTTTGGACAGCTGCAAGTCGTGAATGATCCCAAGGAAGGCTTCTTTCCCTTTTTGCAATTGGTCTGAGGAATAATAATACTTGCCCAGCGCAATGAGGCTTTCGTGCTTCCAGGTAACAGATCCGGTTTCCTGGGCAATCTGCAGGGCCTGGCTAAAATACCGGAAAGCAGTATCGAGGTCAGGCTTTTTCAGATTTGGCTCAAACAGGAACTCTTCCCCGATACGGATCAGTAAACGGGCCTGCTGTTCTTTGCTGACCTGGGGCAGGAGGCTTCTGGCCTTATCAAATTCTTTTTTCTTTGTATAAGCTATGCACAGGAGGTTGGCGCTCTCATTCAATCCTTTTTCATACTTCAATCGCCTGGCCAGGGCCATGGAGTTACTGCAATAACTGATCATACTGTCAAGGCTATATTCCTTGCGCCAATGAAAATCTGCCAGGGCAAATAACGCATTTACCCGGCCCGTATCAGGTTTTGTGAGGGCCAGGCGCTCTAATAAGCCTGCTTTTTCTTTGGATACCGGCGGTTTGGCATCACCAGCCTGCCTGGCAGTGGCCATAAAATGGAAGATCAGTAAAGCGATCAAAAGATACAGGTGCCGGTTCATCACTGCGTTTTTTACGAGAGGAAAAAAGCGTACGCAGGATAAAATTAAACAATTGTAAAATGAACAAGGGCCTGAAAATCGTTTTGTGACTATTCACAAAACGGCTTTTGATATTTCGTGAATCCACCAGATATCAGGATTGCCGGTGCATGGCCCCTCATGGGATAATCTCCTTTTCTGAGCATGATATCAGCAAAGTTCAACCCGATGGCTTTCATCTCTACCAATATCTCCCCTCTTTTAATACCGGAGCGTTTATTTCTTTGTATTCAAGTACATCGGAACTACCAAACTTAGATAAGGTTAATGCTTTCATGCTTTATTAATTACCGTTACTTTATTGATCCCTGCCTATTTCCAACCCCTGGGGAATCTTCGCGGCAAAACTACTGCATCGCCAGGTTGTACAATTGTATAGATCGGAACAGTTGGTGTAGTGATTATCAGCTGTTTGGGAGATTAAGGAAAAAGCTCTACTTTGTTACTCATGGCTAAAAAGACTTCCGGCAAAACAACAATGGGAAAGCCTGGTCACGCAGAAGGCCTGCCTGTAGCAGAACAACGTACCGGTCCATTCAATCTTACTAAAAGGGAGCAGGCATGGTTGACTGGACGTCCCAGTGCCGGTATCCATTGGATCAATCGCTGTTATAAAGCAGTCACAACATTGTATATACTGTGCATGAATACATTTGATGAGGAGTGCCAAAAGCAGGGGGAAACAGTAGAAACTTTTATCGATAATGCAATGAGAAAAGCGAAAGCGCTCCATTACCGGGTGGAAGAATCCATGGGGGGACGCCGGTATAATGTCTACTACCTGTTATTTAGAAAAGCAGAAAATGCCGTCAGAAGAAAATATCATGTAAGCAAAGTACACGACACTTTCTTTTTCGACAGTCTCAATGTGACATTAGAACATCTATTGGGTGATCCTTTTACAAAAATACTGGAAGCAAAGTCGGATACAATCCCTCCATTGAACGACGGACTGGACAGAAGGCTCAATGAAATTTTTGCTAAGCGCTGGCTGGATCTTTACTTAGATATTGAAGAAAGTGTAAACAAGGATAACTGGAAAGAAAAGGCGGTCCTTATACATGCATTGCCAATACCTGCCGGTAATGCCGGTTATGCAGATAAGGTATTTATAAGCGCTTCAAAATTCTTTATGAATTATGATCCTGCGGCGGCTGTGAGTTTTTATTTAAGGCACCTGCATGCCGATGCTGAAAGAGTAAAAGGAAGTGCGCTGCACAGGTTTAAAAAGACTTATGGAGCATTCTTTACAACAAAAAAGCAATTAGACACATTTGAAGGAATAGCCAATAAACTCTTACTCTCCGGTGATATCAATGCAGCCCTGGCCGAAGCGCCTTTTATCTTTAATAAAAAATATGCTGCAGTAGAGTTGGATGAAGCAGCCATTGATCACGTAGCTGTTCGACATGCAGCAACTGTACAGGTACTCAATAAGCTACTGGCGGAGGAAGAAGAAGCGACGCCCGTCAGCAAGAAAAAGAAAAATACGGTCGCCGGGTTCCTAAGTCCAGTACAATTGGGCCTTTTGCAATTGTTCCATAATAACAGGTTTACCTTAAGCAACCAGGCTGTGAACACTTACGCTAAAAGTACAGGTTTTCTTAAGAGCCAGTTAATCGAAAGTATCAACGAGGACTGCTCTACCATCCTGGGTGATGTACTCATTGAAGAAACAGCAGCAGGATATGAGGTACTGGAAAAATATTATCATAAAATAATCGCTGCGTGATCGACATGATTATCAGTTGTTTGGGAGATTGAGGGAAAAGTTTTATTTTGTTGCCCATGGCTAAAAAGACTTCCGGCAAAAATACCAGCGGCAAGCCCGGCCAGGCTGAAGGCCTGCCGGAAGAAAAACGGACCGGCAAATTCAACCTCACCAAAAGAGAGAAAGCCTGGACAATCGAGCGTCCCGACGGTTCTTTTTTCTATGGTATAGACGCCTGCTATGAGACAATCACCCAATTGTACCTGCTGTGCATGAGAACCCTGGATGAACAATGCCAAAAGCAGGGAGAAACAGTAGAAGCTTTTATAGACAGGTTGGTAAAAAGAGGAAGAACTATCTTAAAGGATGATCCATTCCGGGACCCTCGGCACAGCATCTATTATCTGCTATTAAAAAAAACAGAAAACGCCGTCAGAAGGAAATATCATTTAAGAAAAGTACGCGACACTTTCTTTTACGACAGACCCAATGTGACATTAGAACGTTTTTTGGGCGAGCCTTTTCATAAAATACTAGAAGAAAAGTCGGATACCATTCCTCCAGTCGATGATGCCTTAAACACACAGCTTAATAAGACCTTCAACAACCGTTGGCTGGATCTTTATTTTGACATTGAAGAAAGCGTAACTCCCGACAATTGGAAAGAGAAGGTGTTGCTAATAAACACTTTGCCACTGCCTGCCAGTACAGCCGGATCAGCAGATAAGGCTTTTTTCAAGGCTTCAAAATTCTTTGTGAGCTATGACCCTGTGGTGGCTGTTGATTTTTATTTAAAATACCTGCATGCCAATGCAGCCGAGGCAAAAAACGGGCCCCTCCAAAGGTTAAAACAAACCTATGGAAGATTCTTTACAACTAAAAAACAACTGGATACATTTGAAAGAATAGCCAATAAACTGTTACTCACCGGTGATATCAATGCTGCCCTGACCGAAGCACCTTTTATCTTTAATAAAAAATATGCTGCGGTAGAGCTGGATGAAGCAGCTATCGATAACGTGGCTGTTCAACATGCAGAAACTGTACAGGTACTCAATAAGTTGCTGGCAGAGGAAGAAGAAACGGCACCCGTGAAAGAAAAAGTGGTAAAAAAAGCGGTTGAAGGATTACTAAACCAACAGCAACTTGATCTTTTACAATTGTTCCATAATAACAAGTTTACCTTAAGTAACCAGGCTGTGAACGCTTACGCTAAAAGTACAGGCTTTCTTAAGAACCAGTTAATAGAAAGCATTAACGAGGGCTGCTATACCATCCTTGGTGATGTACTCATTGAAGAAACAGATGCAGGATATGAGATACTGGAAAAATATTATCATAAAATAATCGCTGCGTGATCGACAATATAAAACCCAAAGAAGCTACCGCTATCATTAATTCATTATTAAGCGGTGTAGTGCCCAGGATCGGGCTTCAGCATATTACGGTAGGCCGTTCTTCTGAAGTAGCGGCATTTTTAACCGCGCTGGAGGATGTAAAGAACGGTCATAGCATGATGAAATTCTGGATAGGTGATTATGGTTCCGGTAAATCATTCATGATGCACTTGCTCAATGCGGTGGCCATGAAACAAAAGTTTGTGGTAGCCAATGCCGATTTTACTCCAGAGAACCGTTTATATTCCAATGAAGGGAAGGCTACCTTACTGTATACTTCCATTATGGACAACCTCGCCGTTCAAACCAGGCCCGAAGGCGGGGCATTGCCTGGTTTACTGGAAAAATGGATCGAGCAGGTAATGGCCGAAACAGCAGAAGAACTGAACATTGGGATCGACGAGATCAGGAAAGATGTATACCCCCGCAAGATCAGGGAGAAAATGGAGCGCAAACTCAGTGCAGTCATCGACAGAGGAAGCTTTGAGTTTATCAAGGTGATCATAGCGTACTATGACGGATATATTACCGAAGATGAAGAACTGCGCAAGAATGCTTTGAGGTGGTTGAAAGGAGAATACACTACAAGAACGCAAGCCCGTATGGAACTGGGTGTACGTGAGATCATTGATGATCATAACTACTACTCTATGCTGAAGAACTTCTGCAATTTGTTTGTTAGTATGGGATACAGTGGCTTCATGATCAACCTCGATGAAGCGATCAACTTGTATAAGATCTCCATGTCGAATAACCGTGAAAAGAATTATGAGAAATTATTAAGTATATATAATGACTGTTTCCAGGGCCAGGTAAGCCATCTCTTCATCAATGTAGCTGGCACCCAGGAATTCCTGGAGAATGAAAGGCGTGGTTTGTTCAGCTACCAGGCACTCAAATCGAGACTGGAAACCAATAAACATGAAAAGAAGGGAATACGTGACTTTGCACAGCCGGTTATTCGCCTGATGCCGCTGGACCATACAGAGATCTTTGTGTTGCTGCAAAACCTGAAACTCATCTTCGATCTTAATTACAAAACCACCATCGACATCGATAAGGAAGATATTCGTCAGTTTATGGAGGATATCTTCAACAAGCCCGGAGCCGATGAATTTCTTACACCGCGTGAGGTGATCCGTGATTTCCTGAATATCCTGAGCATATTGCGGCAGAATCCCGGGGTAGATAAAAAGAAACTGATAGCGGATATTCAAATACAGGATGAAAGAGCAATGGATGCCATGGAAAACATCGAAGAGTTATGACCGCCTATGAAATGCTGTCGGCGCCTATCCGCAAATACATAAGAGACAAAAGATGGGAAGCCTTGCGCCCTATACAGGTGGCAGCTATCACGAAAATACTTGGTACGGATAATCATTATATACTTGTTTCCCGCACGGCCTCTGGCAAAACAGAAGCCGCTTTTCTGCCGGTATTGTCTGCAGTGGACTTCAAAGAGCCCGGCGTGCAGGTGCTTTATATCTCTCCTTTGATAGCGCTCATCAACGACCAGTTTCAGCGGGCAGAATCGCTGTGCGAATACCTCGATGTGCCGGTCACCAGGTGGCACGGCGAGGCAAGCAAGTCGGCCAAAAACAAATTGTTGCAGGAACCACGTGGCATATTGCTCATCACACCAGAATCGATAGAGGCCTTGTTTGCCAACCACCCGGAGCATGCACTGACGCTTTTTGCTCATTTGAAATTTATTATCATCGATGAAATCCATAGTTTCCTGGGTACCGACCGGGGCCTGCACCTGAAATCGTTGGTATCGCGCATCGGGCAATTGGCAAAGGCCCGCCCAGCAAGGATCATCGGTCTCTCTGCTACGCTGGGAGACTATGATGAAGTGAAACGCTTTACAGGTGAGCCGGATCGTACAAAAGTATTAAGAGACAATACGCCCAGGGAGATGCGGGCGCAATTTGTGTACTGGCCGGTTACCGGCATCAAAGGTTATCCTGCTGCATTCATTGATGACCTGTATGAAGCGACAAAAGATCATAAGGTACTGCTGTTTCCCAATAGCAGGGCCAAAGTAGAAGAACTGGCGCTAAAGCTGAAGCAAACTGCAGAAAACAAGAAAGGGCATACTGCTTATTTCACGCATCATTCTTCGGTCAATAAAGAAGTGCGGGAGTATGTAGAAGACTTTGCCAAAAACAACAAGCGGTATCCGTTCTGCATCGTATGTACCTCCACACTGGAATTGGGCATCGATATTGGCTCTGTAGACCTGGTGGTGCAGGTGGATGCCACCCATTCCATTACCTCGCTCATACAACGCACGGGCCGTAGTGGCAGGCAGGAAAATGCGCAGGGCAACCTGTTGGTATATGCCACTAATCCCTGGACCTTGTTGCAATCCATTGCCTGCTGGGATTTATACCGGGAAGGATTTGTAGAACCGCTCTATAACCGTCCCAAACCATTCGATATACTTTTTCACCAGGTACTTTCTGTATTAAAGGGAAGCTCCGGTATGGCTAAAAAGCCGTTGGTAAAAAAACTGATACGCAATGTTGCCTTTAGCAATTTTGAAGAAGCAGAGATCATCACGCTGATTGACTACATGATAAAAGCGGATTATGTTGAAGACCTTAAACGGGAACTAATAGTGGGGTATGAAGGAGAGCAATTGACAAACAGCAGGGACTTTTATGCCATGTTCACCGCTCCGCAAATGTTGACAGTGATCCATGCCGGCAAAAGCATCGGTACAATTCCTTATCACCCTTCTCTCTTTCCGGGTTTTCAAATACTATTGGCTGCCAAAAGCTGGAAGATTACACATATAGACAGTAATGCTGCGAAGGTAACGGTGGAGCCAGGTATAGGCCAAGGGAAAGCAGTTTTTCCAGGCGAGGGAGGAGATGTACATGCCAGGGTGGATGAAAAGATGCTGGAATTGCTTTGTTCCAGCAGAACAATCGAAGGTCTGGATACGGATGCGGTGAATTGCCTGGAAGCGCTTAGGTTACCATTTAATCCTACCAAAATACAAGATGTACAACGTGAACGACCTGTGCTGGTTAACAACGAGGTGATTACCTGGTATGTATTTGCTGGCAGTAAGATATATGACACACTTGCCTTTTTGTTGCGGGAGGCAGATGTGATCCTGGACAAGCATGGGATCACGCTAACGGTTGTGATGGAATTGTCGCAATTGATACCACGGCTCCAGCAGGAATTAGCGCTGCTGCCTGCCTGCATCAGTGAAATAATGGACGCTGATCCGGACCGGTTTTATCTTGGCAAATGGGGCCAATACCTGCCACTGGCCTTTAAAAAGGCATATGTATTGGAACAGGAGTTTGATATAGCTGGCACGGCAGCTTTCATTGATAAATTGCAATTAGTACAGTTGTAGAGGCAATTCAACTGCGCAGCTTTGCGTAAGCCCGCACAGGAAAAGTGCCCATACCTTTTACTTTAGGTGGAACGGCACTGAAAAGGAATCCGCTTTCAGGCAACTTTTCCAGGTTGCACAAATGTTCCGTTATCAGGATCTCCGCTCCCAGCAGTGTGCTATGCACCGGGCGGTCTTTACCTTTGGTATTATCAATATTGTGACTGTCTATTCCTACTAATTTTACCTGGCAATCTCTTAGCCATCCTGCGGCCTCTGCGGTCACATAAGGATGATCTTCGAAATACTTTTCCGTATTCCAGTTATCTGCCCAGCCGGTATGGATCAACACCGCTTTATTACGGATCTCTTTTGCTTTGAAAAACTCAATACCGATTTCTGTTGCGCCCTTTGCATGAATGGAGATGGCATCAATATCCACAAAGGCTTCCAGGTCAACTTCCGACAAGTCTTTACCGTTTTCAAAGCGATGAAAAGGGCAATCAATATAAGTACCGGTGTTCGATACCATGTCTATTCTTCCGATCTGGAATTCGGTTCCGGCTTCATACAACGCCCTTGATCTTTCACGGCTCAGGTAATCGCAGATGATAGGCGCTGGCAAGCCCTTATAGGTAATCAGTCCGTTAAATATGGTATGGCTCAGGTCTACCAGGTATTCATCTGCCTTCACATTGATGGGGCTTCGTTTATGTTTTTCGGAGATATAGAATTTATTAAGGATATTGACCTTACCCACCATTAACAATCGCAGATCCTGCACGATATAATCGGCCAACGCCTTATCTGAAATTTCATCTCCTTCAATATCCAATCTGAAATCCTGGCCTTGTATCCCTCCCCCGTTTGTGAATTCAATATCAAAATCAAAAACGACTCTCCTGTCCATGTTCAATAAGTTTTATTGAGTGTAAAGGAATAAAACTTATCGCAAAACCTCACTTGATGTAGGTTAAGTCCTTTGAGATCTTTGAAGCCCTGATCCTGCTCAGCGATTCGGGTTGGATACCCAGGTAGGAAGCAATATGCCGCAAAGCGACCCTTTCTTCTATCTGCGGATATTGATGCAACAGGGAGAGGTATCTTTCCTGAGCACTTAATTTGAGAAAGGAGCTTTCCCTTTTACACTTTTTTATGAACTCTGTTTCAAAGATGTGTTTGCCTATCGCGAGCCACAGAGGATTACGAGTATATAATTCATCCAGCAACTGTTTAGACAGGGATAATAATTCAGCATCTTCCAGTACTTCCATATTCAATGCCGTAGGCTGCTGCAACAGAAAACTGGTAAACGCACCGGCAAACGAATCTTCAAAGAAGAATTCTGTATTGATCTCTTTTTCCTCCGTGGTTAAATAGGTTCGTAAAACACCTTTGTTCACAAAGTAAATAACAGAACCGGATGCTCCTTCTTTGAGCAAATGCTGCCCTTTGGGAATTTGGATAACCGCCATCTTTGAGAAAAGGTAATTGATCTCCTCAGCAGGCAGTTGCACCACTGAGTTGAGTTTTGCTTCCATCTTCTTAAATACATTATCCTGCATAAGACTTTATCCTCCCTGTTACCCAAGTTTTTTTCTCAGCCATTTGCGAACCGGCTCATCATACCATTTCAAACTGGCATACGCCAAACTAATAGCCCCTATCAGGATCATCAACGCATAGGGCCAGGCCTGCACAATGGTCACGCCTTTATGGTTGCTGATCCAGGCGACGTAAAAATACACCAGCGGATAATGCACCAGGTAAAGCGGATAGGATATATCTCCTAAGAATTTGCAGATCCTATGTTCAGTTTGAGTATGTACTACCCCGCTGGCGCCCAGATAAACAATCAGCGGAAAAATAATGATTATACATACTGATTCATAGACCCCATTCATCCAAAGATGCTCAGCGCCACCGATGCGCGGCATATACAAGACGAGGGCGACCAGGAGGCTGCACCATAAAAAAGCATGTTTAATGCGGGTGGGTTTAGCTATTCGTGAAAGCAGCAGACCTGCAAAGAAGGGAAACATCGTGCGGGTAATACCTACGCGTACGTGTTCCGCGTTGAGCGTCCAACCGGCGCTGACATCTCCGGCGGGGCTGGTAATGGCTAAATGAGCGAGCGCTGCGGCCGCGATCAATACCAAAATACCCAGCGCTGTTTTTGAGAGCTTCCTGATGCCGATGGCGTACAGGATATTAGCAATGTATTCAAAGAACAATGACCAGCCTACGCTATTGAGAGGGTGCATTTCTTCCCAACCCCGTATGTCCATTGATAAGGGAACAGGCAGAATAGTATAACCGATGAGCATCACCAGCAGCATTTTCCACAGGGGGATGGTATGGATGAGCGGCCAGATCGTTGAATCTGTAAAATAGAACCCGATTGCCCCAAGGGTCATCCCTAATACCACCATTGGTTGAAGCCGTTCGATCCGGCGCTTAAAGAACGTACCGATGGTCATTTTATGCCAGCGGTCGTCATAAGCATAGCCGATCACAAAGCCGGACAACAGAAAGAAAAAATCAACGGCCAGGTAGCCGTGGTTGACCAGGATATCCAGGTGCCCGGTTCCTAAGGGCTCGGTGAGGTGAAAGGTGACAACGATAATGGCTGCGACACCACGTAATCCATCTAATATGAGGTAATGCGGCTTTGCGGCAAGGCTATTATTATTCATTCGTTTTTAGATAGGGTACTTAGGGTTTAATAATATCGTTTATAAATTGCTTTTGAATGGATTTGCAAGATTAAATAAATAACTTATCCTACTGTGGACAAATCGAATCAAAACAACGACAAATAATCTCATTTCGAACCACGCCCGCCGTGCCCAGCCCTGGCGGTTTTTACAGCTGATCAGCCAGCAAGCGCGCGGGCTATTTCTGGTTTGATCAGATCACGGTTCATCTCCCACAATCGGTGTATCACCTGGATAAAGGCTGTTTTGACCAGCAGTACTCCATCTATCAAACTCTTATCGGGGGAATCCCAGCCCAGGCTTTCGAACAGGTATGTATTGCGTTGACCGGGTGCAGGATGGGTCAAAGAAGGAACATATGGACCGCCCTTGGCGACCGATAACATCTCCAGCGTGGTAAATAACATCGCGATACCGGCATACGACATTTCAATGGTCATCTCCTGCAAATAGCGGTTATACCGCATGACGATCATCAACGCAAAAAGATCAGCTTGCCTTTCCCGGCTCCAGCTTTTGGGCCAGGTCTTTAAGTGTAACTGCTCATCCAGACTTTCCTCTTCTTCGGCATCCCCGTCCAAATGATTGTTGACGACATGACCATACTCATGCGCCAGGATGAACAGTTCTGCTGTCTGACGCAGCCTGTCCGCAAAAACATTATGCTCCTGTTCCAGAATGTATTTTTTGGAATATCCGCTATGGCCGGTAACAAAGTAATTGACCATCAGATCCCTGAAAAGTTCATGCGCCTGCCCATTTTTAGCTAGTTGTTCATCGATATCATCCGGGTGGATACTTACAAAGGGTTGTTCATCACCATCTGTTTTTTTCTCAAATAACATGGAAATGATCTTGCTCAAACCATTTAAGAAAATAAATAAACCATCGTCCATGAGGATTACCTTGATATCCGAGCCAGGCGACGGGCTTGTCGCGAAGGCATTGACCTGCCCGAACTGGGCTGTGCCGATCACCACGTTTTCCGGAAAAGGCTCGCGGTTGAGGCTAAAGACCTCTTTTATCGCTGCCTTTAAGGATTCCAGCATGGAAATATTGGTAGGCTCTTCCAGGGAGGAATAGTCTTTTCTTACTGCTTCTATTTCCTGCATGAACTGCTGATAGTCTGAGAGCGGCTGGACATACCCTTTAGCTCTCATGGCTTGCCCCACTGCCAGGAAGCCTGCTTCCGTAAAAGGCTTTTTTTGCTGATAACGATATCTCCGCCTCAGTGGGGTCACACCGCCATTGCTTCTGTAGTGCTGTTGAATCTCTTCTAAAAAACGTAAAGCATCGGCTTTTGCTGACATTGTTAATATTTTAAAAAATCGGTGAACAATGAATTAATTAGCATTTCATTACACAGATCGATCAGATACTATTTGGATGTTTTCATTACTACCTGGCTTAGCGTGAAATTTAAAAATATTATATTTAAAGACTAATACCATTGATTTTATGGCGTCCGAACTAAACTTTAGCTACGCAGATCATCTTTATAAACAATTGGATTGCATCCGCAGCGGGACAAAAAATATGGAAGATCATTTTGAATTTTCAAAGGATTGACGGCGAATTACACTTCCCCTGAAGCTATAGCTGCGTTCGGGCGATATGCCAAAGTATTTGATTACGAGCTAATCGATGAACCTTTAAGGGGAATTTACCTGGTTCCACAGGAAGTAGGGTATGAAATGATTAAAAGCTTTTGCACCAAAATCGGAAAACCTGAACTGGCCCGTAATTGTGTCATCGAGTATGTGCAGGACAGCCGTTTTCAGGCTTTTGCAGCCAAACAAGGGTCATATTATTTCATTGGCATCTCTGCGGCCTTACCGGCCTTGCTGCAAGCCATGCTGCAAAACCTTTTCACTTTTACCAATCCTTTTACGGCTGTTGTTGAAGATGAAAGCGCCAGAGCGGAAGGTTATGTTTTCCCGAACAGGCTCATGGCCGGCTTTTTTCAGCCAGATGAACTGCGGGCGGAAATCATCGCATTGATCCGGGATACGTTGCCCAAAGAACGCTGGCAGCGGGTCATGGCCAGCAAGATGGCCGAAATTGCAATCTGCTTCTGCATCGCTCACGAGATCGGACACTTGATTTCCGGGCATACAGATATTGTTGAACATAGGGCCATTACCCGGATCAGTGAGACGGGCCCCAGGTCCCTGGGGCAGTGGTTGTCCCAGGCTTTTGAACTGCAGGCCGATCGTTTGGGCATAGCCCTGTTATACAGTTATGTCATCGGCACGCCACGGAATCGTAAAAAATTCATGCATTACCTGCGCTGTGAACATGATCCTGGCGCCCTCTATGGGAGAACGTTATATAGCGTGTACCTCGTGTTTCTGTTACTTGGTCAGCAGCAATCTCTCATCAACATTAAAGGCTCGCATCCTGCCCCCATTACCAGGATATCTTTTATTATGGCGTTCCTGGGCACGGTAATGGTGAACCAGGAGCATTATGATCCGATCGTCGCAGGTGACCTGGTGGAATATTTCGCTGAATTGGCCGAAGCGGCCTGGGAGAACCTGGGGTTCCCGAACGGCAGGAACCCGGAAACCATTGAGGACTTGCCGGCAGTAGTCAAAGACCTTCAGCGCGCCGTGGACCTCACCTTCTCTTATTTCAAAAATAAGGAGTGGGCTGTCAGATTCCGTTAGGATCGCTATAGCACAAAAAAAGAGGCTATCATTTCTGATAACCTCTTTTTGTGAACCCGTTCGGACAAATGTCGAACTCGTTCTTGAATGACTTCAAAGCCCTGTACAACCTAAAAAAATAATAATCAATTACTTGTACAAAAACAGACTTAACCCTTTCCATCTCGAAAACATATATCGCGAACAAACCTGTCTTCTTAGAATACATTCAGCCCCGGAGTGATCGGAAATACATCTTCCCTACCCCGCGAAACATAAAAAGCCTATTTTATTCCTATCTGGTCCATATACGTCTTGTTGTCCCAAAACAGGTATTCTTCAGACATGGTTCCATCTTTCCAGATTCCAATAGTGGCCATAGGGATACGGAACTTTTTGCCAGTCGGTTGAATGAATTTTCCGTCCCCCACAGGCATAGGTTGGGTAAAAGTACCTTCCATCCATCCCATCACCGCAGTCATGTTGCCACTACCCAATGCTAATGGATGCTCTTTGATTCGGGTGTCCGGTGCATACACAAACATAGCATCCAGGGTTTTAATATGCTGATCAAGCCCTTCCTCCACGTGACCATCCGGGAAGTGCACTTTGACATCTTTTGCATGACTTTCATGCAAGCGGTTCCAATCCCTTCCGCTGAATACGGTATAGTCGAGTGTATCGAAAGTTTGTAGGTGTTTGGCGATTTCAGCATTGGCCGCAGCGAGATCCTGCACCTGCTTCAACATTTCCTTGTTCTCTGCTTTCTGTTCACAACTGCTTATTGCGAATAGCCCTGTCAGCAAAATTGCCAGGCTTGTGGTTGTAATAACGCTTCTCATTGTTTATTTTTTATTGATTAAAAACGATTTTGGACATAATGATCCCAGGTCTGCGGGATAGCAAGACAAAACTTTCGGGATATTTGTCAGGATAGCGAAGGATCTATAGATGCAGGAATGGGACAATGCCTGCCCATACCGCTCTGAAATTATCTAAAAATGCCTGGTGTGCAACTCCAGGAATAATGGCCAACTCCCCTTTGGGGATCATCCTGGCGGCCCCGAGAACCTTCTCCGTCGGCAAAAATTGATCGTGATAACCAGCCATGACCAATACAGGGCATTGTATCTTCTCCGGTCTGGATGTAATGTCCTGTATGGGGGTTGTTTCCCTAGGGTATAGCACTTGATTGGACAGTATTAGGCTGGCCAAAATACCGCAGCTTATTCCCCTGCTGGCTATGGCCATTGAGCCAAAGCAACCCGCCAACCAGCAACAATGATATTCTTGTTATCATAACTCCTCCTTTATGGCGGACGAACCGCCGTGATCAATCTTGCTGTGTAATCTTTACGTCTGCAAAATAGCCTTCAGTGCCTACATCAACCCATAGGCCAATGCCACCTGATACATCAGCTCCCAATTTCAGGTCATTTACCACGAGGGCGGGTTGTTTGTTATTATTCAGGTATAACTGCGCTTTTGTGCCTTTTACCACGATCTTCAATGAAATCCACTCGTTCAGTCCCATATCTGCATAGGTCTCATACTCACCGGCAGCCTCTTTCCTTAAACGGTCATATTTATATGCCGGAAAAGAAAAATATTGAATACTGCGGTTTCTTCTCAGTTGATTGTCTGCCCGTCCATTAGTAGGTCTGATGTAAATGCACTCAAATTTATTAGTGCTGTCATTTACTCGAAACGCAATACCTATAAATCCTCTTGCCATATCAGGCGCATTCGGCAACAGCTTGCTGAGTACTTTTGCTTCAATTACACCATCCTTGAACCGGACATTTTTTAGGATGGCAAAAGTTGGTTCATCAAACCCTGTTACTGCTGAATCTTTTATTACTTTGACAATATTTTTTCCGTGTTGCTTTATCGCAATTGTCGATACGCCGACAGGCAACAGATTGTTATTATCCAACCGTAAGGATTGTGCAAACAATGAACCCTTTCCAATCACACAGCAACAAAGTAAGATGAATCCAACTTTTTTCATATAGAGCTTTATTAATGTTTAGAATAGCTTTTCCTGCGGAGCCTTTACACCTATAAGTCTCAAATACACTACTTCCTGCCCACGTTGGTGTGTCTGATGCTCAAAAGCCTTTTCAAATACGCCAGCCCTTGTGAGGTCGAAACGTCCAAACAATTTGATGCTTTCCATCAACTGCTCGGGCTTCATTTTTTTGATGGAATTAATAACAAAATCGTACCCGTCCAATACGATCTTACTGACAGAAGCTTTTGAGAGGTCTGAGGTAGATTTTTCCAATCCCTCAACAGGACTTTTCTCGCCCGTCGCTTGCGCAGCAAATGTGTAGTTTACATCAGTCAGGTGTAACATCTGTTGAGCAAATGAGCGCATTTCGGGTGTAGGCTTAAAGGCGTATCCGGAATCAGGCATCGTATTGAGAAAATCCTGCGTATAGGCTTTAGCTCGTTCCCATTCCTTGATCATATCAGGGGCGGATTGGGCAAAAGTATTTCCAGTTGTTGCAAAGATGGCAAAGGCAATAAAAAGTGCTTTTACTTTTTTCATGTAGTACAATTATTGATGGTTAATTAAATCTTACCAGCGAGTTCTGCTTTAGTAACTGTTTTGCCAAGTGCACCAAACTCGTGCAGATCTCCGAATACCTCGATGCGTATAGATTGGTTAATGGCACCTGCACGAACAGCCTCAAAACCAGAGTCCTGGATGAGTGCTTCTACTACTGAATTTATAGAGGAATTGTCAGTAGCGTAGAAAAGTACGGCGTGAACAGGTTGCTGAAATGCAGCATCTGTAAGAGAGGCTACACCAAGTGTGCCCAGAGCCTTAGCCAGTTTGGCCCCTTTAGGCAGGATAGCTGCAATGATTTCTCCGGCTGATTCTTTTTCACCAATGATTTTCTTGAATCCACCTTTCTCATCAGGCGCGATAGGATTGGAAGGGTCAATGATGATCTTGTTTTCCAGGGCGCCTGCATAGGTTTTCAACAGCTCTTTGATGGCATCAAACCATACTGCCATAACTACAATATCGGCTTCTTTGATAGCAGTGGGTATATCGAGCGGCTTGGCCAGCTCACCTAACAGAGCAGCCAGTGAAGCACTCTTTTCGGATTTTCTATCTGCTATAATAACTGACCTTTTACCTTTTACAAGGTTGGTGGCTACGGCAGTACCAATATTGCCCAGGCCAATGACAGCAACTTTCAAATCTTGTGACATATACTTTTCATTTAGTTTGAAGTGATTGATTTCCACTGCAAACTTACCATCACAAAACGCTGTTGTCCAATGACCTGGTTTAAGAAAAAGTCTTGATGTAGTTTAAGATTTCAGGAGTTGTTGTTCTTAGTACGGCGATTTCTTAGCCTGCTCAGAAACTCTGGGGTAATACCGAGGAACGATGCAATTTGTAGCTGAGGAAGTCTGTTAGCAAGTTGAGGATAGATTTCCTGAAACGTCTGATATCTTTCTTCGGCTGTAGAGCTTATATTCTGCAACAATCTTTCCTGCAATCTTGCGTAACTGTTTTCGATCAGAACGCGGAAAATGCGATCAAACTTAGGAGCTTTCAAATAAAGAGAAATAAGGTCTTCCCGTGTGATCTGCAAGACAACAGAATCTTCCAGCGCATCAATATTTAAGGCAGATGGTTTGACGCCATGAAAGCTCTTAATATCCATTACCCAATAATTTTCAGGAGCAAATTGTAAGATATGGGTGACACCTTTTTTGTCAACTTTATACATACGCAAACAGCCTCGTACTACGAAGTAAAAGAGTGTGGACACATTGCCTTCCTGCAATACGTATTGCCTTTTCCTGAATAATCGCGGATGAAAGCTGGCGAGTACCCAATCTTTCTCCGTTTGGTTCAATGGAATCAGACGATCAAAATACTCCAACAAAGGTTCTACTGATTGTTCAGGTAGTGTATTTTTCATAAAAGTCGTGATCAAAGATAGTTTTGTATGTGTAAAACGAAAGAACTTTGATCCTATATTGACTCCTGTCCACGCCACACAGTCTTATGGGTGAATTGTATCTGCGGGGTTCGATACCGGGCAAAGGGTATGCATTTGTCGAACACAAAAAAGCCTTCAAATTCAATCGAATCTGAAGGCTTCTTATTTGTTTGTGATCCCGCTGGGACTCGAACCCAGGGCCCCATCATTAAAAGTGATGTGCTCTACCAACTGAGCTACGAGATCTCACCTCCCTTTCTACTTAATAACTGTCTCATTTTCAGGACTGTTATATCGTTTTTGGGAGTGCAAAAATACGCTAAAAACATATTGTACCAAATTTTTAATCAATTTTATTTTCACACCCTGTGGATGAAATTTGCTTGGTTTTCTGAATTATTCTGAAAGTCGCTCCCCGCCTGATCAAAGATAGCCCCTCTCCTCCTGATCTGCGCCAAAATATTTCTGCAAACGAATGAGTTACAGAAATTTAAAGGCACCATTCGGCCCAAGCCAACAAAACGGGGTGTAACTTAGTTATGATTACACGCTATGGATTATACCCGGGAATTCAGGAAGTTTATCAGTAGTCAATATTTATACGCAGGCGTTCGCATAACAGCCGGCGCCATCATACCCGCTTTAATACTAAATCATTTCGGCCTCCTGAGCTCCATGATGGCCATCCCGCTTGGCGCCCTGGTGGTAAGCACCACGGATACGCCCGGCCCACCCCAACATCGCCGTAATGGCATGCTGGTGAGCATTCTGCTCAACTTTATAATGGTGGTGATCGTAGGCTTCAGCCGGGAAATACCCTGGCTCATCGGACTGGAAATCGTCATTTTCGGCATCTTCTTTTCCCTGGTGGGCGTATATGGCAACCGGGTCAATGCCATCGGTATCATTGCCCTGTTTGTATTCATCTTCAACATCGACAGCCATCTCGCTTCACTCAATATCTGGCGCGATGCTGCCTGGTTTACCCTCGGCGGCGCCTGGTATGCGGTACTGAGTCTTACGCTCTATTCCCTGCGCCCCTTCAAGCCCATTCAGCAATTACTGGGGGAAAATCTGATGGAAATTGCGGACTACCTGCGTGTGAAGGCAGCCTTTTACGATAAAGAACGGGACAATGATCATTTGTACCGGGAACTCATGCGCGTTCAGGTAACGGTACACCAGCACCAGGACGAGCTACGGGAAATGTTGTTCCGCGCCCGCCGGGTGATCACGGAATCGACCAGCAAAGGCCGCATCCTCATGATGATGTTCCTGGATAGTATGGACCTCTTTGAGCGCATCATGACCACACAACAGGATTATGAAGCGCTTCACAAAGAATTTGACGATACGCAGATCCTGCCTATCTACCATCGCCTCATCATGCAGGCTTCTGATGAACTGCAAAGGATCGGCCTGGCTGTTCAGGAAGGATTACCTTATAAAGATGATAATTCATTGGATGCCGCCTTCAAAGAAGCAAGTGATGCTTTTTTTGCACTGCGGGATCAGCAACTGGGCCCGCATACAATCGAAGGTTTCATAAAACTCCGGCACATCCTGTACAGCATCGAAGACCTGGTAGAACGCATCGGTGTGCTGGCGCATTACTCTACTTACGACCGCAGCATCAGCAAGAATAAGGCGATGATCGGCCCCGAACGACTGGAAGAACAGGACTCTGCAGGTCAGGAATTCAATATCCGGCTGCTGCTGGACAATCTATCGCTCAAATCATCGCATTTCAGACACGCCATCCGTGTCACACTGGCGATGATGATCGGTTACATCATTTCATTACTGTACCCGCTTGGCCATGGATACTGGATATTGCTTACGATCGTCACCATCCTTAAGCCAGCCTACAGCATTACCAAGCAACGCAATTTTCAACGGTTGGCAGGCACGCTCATAGGCGCTGCCGTATCCTTTGCCTTGCTGTATTTTATAAAAGACAATACGGTACTTTTTATCCTCATGCTGGTGGCCATGATCATGGCTTATAGTTACCTCAAGCTCAATTACCTCATCGGATCAGTTGGTATTACCGCTTATGTGGTCATGAGCTTTCACTTCATGAATCCCGATGGATTGACGATCGTGCTGCAGGACAGGATTGTGGATACAGGCATTGGCTCCCTGATCGCTTATCTGGTGAGCACCTTTGTATTGCCCTTATGGGAACATGAACAGATTGAGCCGTTTATTCTGCAGTTTGTAAAAGCTAACCGCCAGTACTTCTCGGAAGTATCTGTGTCCTTTGTTGGGCAAGCCACTGAGATCAAGAATTACAGAACAGCCCGCAAGGATGCCTTTGTGGCCCTGGCCAATATGTCGGATCACTTTCAGCGTATGCTCTCTGAGCCGAAGAACAAGCAGCCGGGGCTTCCGCATTACCACCAGTTTGTAGCCACCAGCCATTTGCTCACTTCTCACATCGCTTCGCTATCCTATTACGCGCAGCGATCGGCACCGCAATATGCTTCCGCAGATTTCCAGCCGCTCATCAAGCAGGTGGATGATCAATTTCAACAATCGCTCAACCTGCTGGACAACCAGGTGATCACCAAATCTGACCTCAAACCTGGCGACTATCCCATACGTGCCCGCCTTCAACAGCTGTTGGAACAAAGGCGGCAGGAGATGAATGCTGGCCCCGGCAACCCGGAAAAATCTGTCCGTAAAACACTCTCCGACCTGAAAGCCATCACTGATCAATTTCAATTAATTTACTCCATCACGGGAGAACAGGTGAAGATCATCGAGAAATTGCATAAGGCTGAATAACAGGCGAATAGGGATGCGTCCAGGAAAAATGGAAGTATATTTCATTTACTTGAATGAGGATATTATTTTTGAGGCGGATCACATAGCCCCCTAACCAACCGTTTCAATATTATGTTCCCTTTTCTTAATAATAATTTTTATTATATCACTGGTGCATTGCAGCTCATTTGTGTGCTACACTGCATCAAAAAAGGCAACCAGCAAAAGTGGATATGGATCATTGTGTTTTTGCCCTTGATAGGTGGTATCGTCTACATCTTTTCCGAAATATTTACCGGCCGCGAAGTAAGGCAGGTACAATCTGGGATCGGCTCACTGATCAATCCTTCCGGCACGGTGCGCAAACTGGAAGAAAACCTACGCTTCTCCGACACTTTCAATAATCGCATTATGTTGGCCGATGCTTATCTCGCTACAGGCCAAACGGATAAAGCAGTAGCATTGTATGAAGGCAGCTATACAGGCGCCTTCACCGAAAATGAACACCTGCTCAAGCAACTCATCATTGCCTACTCTCAGCAACAGCGCTACCAGGAAGTAATACAAAAAGCGCAGAAGTTGTACAAAACGCCCCAGTTTGCCCGCTCCCAGGCGCATTTATTGTATGCCATGGCGCTGGAGCATACAGGTAACATAAACCAGGCGGAAAAAGAATTTAAGATCATGAACGTGCGCTATTCTCATTTTGAGGCGCGTTACCAGTATGGTTTATTCCTGCAAAGAGGCCATCAACAGCAGGAAGCAAGGGCTATTTTCACAGCCCTTGTCGATGAATCGAGCCACCTCAGCTCCCGCGAGCGAAATAGCAATCGCGTATGGATCAATAAAGCAAAAGAAGCATTGAAGCAACTGGCGTAATACGTTCTCTTAGGCATTCACCAGGGGCGATACCTTTGAACCTATCAGTTCAATAGATTGCATGAGTTTTTCATGTAACAAGGATGCTGTATCCATTTGGAAAGTGAACCTCGTAACACCACCCAGGGCCTCGCTATGCCGCAGTATCTTGGCAGCTACCTCTTCCGGACTTCCGATCAACAAAGCTCCCTGTGCACCCATCTGCGCCTCAAAGCGACTTCTCGTCATGGGTGGCCATCCACGTTCCTTTCCAATATTGGTCATGCTGGCTGCATAACCCGGATAAAACTCATCAATGGCTTGCTGTGTTGTGTTCGACACATAACCCAGTGAGTGGATGCCTACCTTTAATTGATCCGGTGTGAAGCCTGCTTGTTGTCCGGCCTGCCGGTAAAGATCGATCAAGGGACGGAAACGATGCGTTTCACCACCAATGATGGCCACCATCAGCGGAAGTCCCAACATACCCGCACGGATAAATGATTCAGGTGTTCCACCTACGCCCAGCCAAATGGGCAAGGGCTCCTGCACGGGCCTGGGGTATATAGGCTGGTTCTTCAATGCCGGGCGGAATTTACCAGACCAGGTTACAAATTCATTCTTACTGATATTGAGTAACAGATCGAGCTTTTCGCTAAAGAGCTCATCATAATCGCGCAGGTTCAATCCAAACAAAGGAAATGCATCGGTGAAGGACCCACGTCCTACCACCATTTCAGCACGGCCTTGTGATATGAGGTCGAGGGTGGCATATTCCTGGAATACCCTCACCGGATCAGCAGCACTCAGCACGGTTACAGCACTGGTGAGGCGGATCTTTGAAGTGCGGGCCGCAGCGGCCGTTAAGATCAGCGCGGGTGCCGAATCGAGAAAGTCCTTGCGGTGATGTTCCCCGATACCAAATACATCCAGGCCCACTTTATCCGCATGTTCCATGCGCTCCAGCAATTGGGCCATGGCTATGCTGTTGTTTCTGGCTGTACCGTTTTGGCCAGTCATTTCGGCGGCAAAACTGTCTATTCCTATCTCCATAAAAATTCTCCTTTTCTTAATTGAAATGCAAAGTTAGAACAATGGATACCAGGTTCCTATTTGTAAGCAGTATACAAAAGTATAGCGGGTACCGGAGGACGCCGGGAGGCTCTTTATCAGGCGATTAGGTTTCGGGGAGATAAACTTTAACTTACTTCTTCATTCAACTTCGAGGAATGCTTCGTATCTCTCATCAGCACATACACCAATAGAGAGATGCCGATACAGCCCGTGATATACCAGTAAAACCAGGATTCATGGCCAATCTTTTTTAGCCAAAGCGCTATGTATTCAGCACTGCCACCAAAAATGGCTACGGTGAGGGCATAGGGCAATCCCACACCAAGTGCACGCACTTCGGCCGGGAACAATTCAGCTTTCACCACGGCATTGATGCTGGTATAACCACTTACAATGATCAGTGCCGCCATCAACAGCAGGAAAGCAATCCACAATGAACTGGTATGACTTAAAACTGTAAGCAGCGGCACAGTACAAATAACACCCAATACCCCAAAGCCAATCAGCAGGGGCCTTCGCCCTATCCTATCGGATAAAGCGCCCAGGAAAGGCTGCAACAAGGCAAACAGCAATAAAGAAATAAAGGAGAGCATGGTTGATTGTTCCTTGGTAAGGTGTACTGTATTCACCAGGAACTTCTGCATGTAAGTAGTATACGTATAAAATGCCAGCGTGCCTCCCAGGGTTAATCCAACCACAGTAAGGATAGCTTTCGGATGTTTCAGCAATTCTCTGATGGTACCTTTTCGTTCTTTTTGCTTGGCCTGCTGCAAAGCGAAGGAGGGTGTTTCCTGCAAACTACTACGCAGGTAAAGGGCTATCACGGACAAGACAGCGCCAATTATAAAAGGAATACGCCATCCCCAGGCATGCAATTGCGCTTCGGTCAACTGGCTTTGTAATATGAGTTGGATGCCCAATGCGATCAACTGTCCGCCAATGAGTGTTACGTACTGGAAACTGGAATAAAAGCCCCGCCGGTTGCGCGTAGCCATTTCACTGAGGTAGGTGGCAGAGACACCATACTCTCCGCCAACGCTTAATCCCTGCAGCAACCGGGCCACCAGCAATACTACCGGCGCCAGGATACCAATGGTGGCATAAGTAGGTGTAAAGGCAATCAACAATGATCCAAACGACATCAGGAGTACGGACCAGGTCATGGATTTCTTCCGGCCCGATTTATCGGCTATATGCCCAAACAACCACCCGCCAATCGGACGCATCAGGAAACCCAGGGCAAACACACCTGCTGTATTCAGCAATTGGGCAGTAGCATTGCCGGCAGGAAAGAAAGAAGCAGAAAAATACAAAGCAAAGGCGGAATAAGCATACCAGTCGTACCATTCCACGAGATTACCGATAGCTCCGCCAATAATAGCTTTAAGTCTGGAGATCGATATTTTTTCTGTTGATTCCGCCATAAGGTTTATTCCTGTTTAGCAATGTGCTGCTCAAACATAATGAACTTAAAAATAATTAAGGAATAATATTATCCGTGCACAGCCTTCAGCATGTATTTAATAAAATCTTCCACACCACTGAAAACGATCTGGCCACCAATACAAAGCAGGATAAAAGAAAAGATCTTCATGATCACCTTGCGCATTTGAAGGGAAAGACGGCCCATTACCACATCGGTAGAACCATAACAAAGGTAGACGGTAAGCGCAATAAGTAAAATAGAAGTGATAGCGCCGGCATATTGCAACATGCTATGCCCGCTGTTGCCCTGATGGACCAACGACTCGGCACTGATGGTAAGCGCCACTGAAATGGTGCCAGGCCCTACCGTGAAGGGAAAGGTGAAGGGATAGAACAATTTACTTTTATAAGCCTCAAATCCACGGATGCTATTAGCCAGTTTAACTTTATCATCACTATCGTTCACATCATCATCCTTTTGCAGCGAACGCCAGCCCATGGCCAGTATCACCATACCACCGCATATTTTAACGATCGGCACAGTAATGCCAAAAAGCTTCAGGATATAAATGCCGCCCATTAAAATAACAATGAGCATCACAGCAGTATTGATCGCTATCTTTTTGGCCAGCCGCCTGCGCTCCTTACCATCCGCACCGGGCGTGATATTATAGAACAATACCCCCGACCCGATCGGATTGATAACATGGAACAAAGCAACATAAGTGAGAGGGATGATGCTGGCAAAGTATTCCAGCTGTGCAACAAAATTTCCCGGCATAACCCAAACCTACCAAAAATGGAGAAACAATCCATCGATTGGTTTAAAAAACAGTCAGGGAACAGCACATTTAGTTATACAACTCTCAGCCCTTTTTCTTAACTTAAAAGAACATTTCCCATTTCATTTAAACCAAAAACCTTATCATCATGAGAAGACCTCTCCTGTGCAGTATTACCTGCCTGATACTGTTTTCAGTATTTAGTTCCTCCACTACCCAGGCCCAATCCTATTGCCCGGTAACCTATTACAACAACAGCGGTTCCTTTGGGCTGGTGATCACCGATGATCTATACAATGACTTTGTAGATGGTAACTACCTGATATGGCTCATCTCAAGTGAACGGTCTGACTGTATCTTTTATGTGGACGAGCCCGTTTATATTGCTAAGACCACCAACCTCCAATCCACCATTGCCTGCGCCCCCGCAGTTAAAGGCCTTACCATTACTTTTAGCGCGGCGCTTTGTGGGGGGACACTCACTAATAATGAATTGCATACCGGCTCCCTCAGCGTACTGATCAGGGATGCCAACCTGGACAATATCCTGGAGCTTGACTATTACGACAATGAGCCCAGCTATTGCCAATACACACCCTTCAGCCTGGCAGCCAGAGCAGCAGCCAGGCAATCGGCCTCCAGGCGAAAACTGACACCCTTGATGGCTGCCATGGCGCTATTTGCCACCCTATAAAGTCGCATATACCCTGCCTGGATATGAGCCCAACTCAATAAGTTTGTGTTATAAAATAGTACCACCATGTCATTCCAGGCCTACCTCGACAACATCAAAGCAAAGACCGGCAAGAAACCAGAAGAGTTTGTAAAGCTGGCAGAAAAGAAGAAGTTCATCCAGAAGGGCGTGCTCGATCCCAAAGTAAAAGCCGGCGAGATCGTACAATGGCTCAAGGATGATTTTGACCTGGGACATGGTCACGCTATGGCGATCGTAGCTTATTTCAAGGGCAAGCGGGATTGAGTAAACGAGTCATTCGATATATACCCATAAAAAATGGCCAGACAATCAGCAGACTGCCTGGCCATTCTTATCAATACTATCTTGTTTACAGATGCTTCAACACTTCTTTACCCATCGCTTCAGTACCCAGGAGCTTATCGGCAGGCGTGGCAGCATCAGCAATATCACGCGTACGGAAACCAGCTTTCAGTACTTTGTCTACAGCGCTGATCACGAGTTCAGACTCGGCTTTCAGGCCAAATGAAATGTCGAGCAACAAAGCAGCTGATAGAACAGAAGCCAACGGGTTGGCAACTCCTTTACCCGTGATATCATGCGCTGAACCGTGGATGGGTTCATATACACCTGTACCATCGCCAATGGAAGCCGACGCCAGCATACCCATAGAACCAGCGATCTGTGATGCTTCATCTGTAAGGATATCACCAAATAGATTAGCAGTCACTACCACATCAAAACGGCGTGGGTCTTTGATGAGCAACATGGCTGCTGCATCTACAAACTGGTGCTCTACTTCAATATCAGGATATTCCAGTGCTACTTTCTGCACCACTTCTCTCCACAACCTGGAGGTTTCAAGTACATTGGCTTTATCTACAGAACACAATTTCTTTCTGCGTGTGCGGGCTGCATCAAATGCTTTGCGGGCAATACGCTCTACTTCATAGCGGCTGTATTCAGCAATATCGTATGCAGTATCACCATTATTCTTCCTTCCTTTTTCTCCAAAATAAATATCGCCTGTCAACTCACGGAAGAACAGGATATCAGCCCCTTTTAATATTTCCGGCTTAATGCTGGAAGCGCTCAGCAGTTCATCAAACAATTTGATGGGGCGCAGGTTGGCATACAAGCCCAGTTCCTTGCGCATTTTCAGTAATCCTTGTTCAGGCCTTACTTTGGCTGAAGGGTCATTGTCATATTTGGGATGGCCTACAGCGCCAAACAATACTGCATTAGATTTCCTCATTTTTTCCAATGACTCATCCGGTAAGGGATTGCCCGTTGCTTCAATAGCAACGTGCCCGATCAGGGCTTCATCATAGGTAAATGTATGTCCGAATTTTGCAGCAATAGCATCCAATACCTGCTTACCAACTGCTGTTACTTCCTGCCCTATTCCATCACCTGGAACGATTAAGATATGCTTTGTAGCCATTATGGATTATTATGATTTAGATATTCTGATTGGATAATTTACCAGGGCTGGCTTTATGCCTTGTTGCCTCGTTGCCTTATAACTGATTCAACATCTTTTGGGTGGCTTTGATCGCTGACACTGTCTGATCGCTGTCCAGCCCTCTTGTAATGAACTCTTTATTGTTATGACTCCAGGTAATGATCGTTTCGCACAAGGCATCACTTTTACCACCGGGCGGAATACGTACCGCGTAGTCGGTAAGCGAAGGCAGTTCCTGCTTGAGCTTTTTATACACTTTCTTCAGTGCATTCATGAACGCATCATATTGTCCGTCGCCCTGCGCGTGTTCTTCAAACAACTCACCCTGTATCGATATCTTTAAAGTCACCGATGGATTGAGGTTCTTGGAATGCGTGAGTACATAGTTCTCAATGGTCACCTTCTCTTCGATAGCACTACTGTTCAGTACATCAGAAATGATATAGGGCAGGTCGGCCTGCGTTACCACTTCTTTTCTGTCGCCAAGTTCAATAATGCGCTGCGTTACTTTTTTCAGATCGGGGTCCGAGAGGTGCAACCCCAGTTGTGCCAGGTTATTTTCAATATTGGCCTTGCCACTTGTTTTGCCCAGCGCATATTTACGCTGACGGCCAAACCGTTCAGGCATCAGGTCGCTGAAATACAGCTTGTTCTTTTTATCTCCATCGGCATGAATACCGGCTGTTTGTGTAAACACGTTCTCCCCTACTACCGGCTTATTGACCGGAATGCGAAAACCGGAGAAGGTTTCCACCAGTTTGCTCACCGTATACAATGATTTTTCTACCACCGAAGTTTTAATCGTTGGCAGGAAGTCGTTCAGCACTGCAATGGCGCTGGCCAGGGGTGCATTGCCTGCTCTTTCACCCATACCATTGATGGTAAGATGAATGCCATGCGCACCTGCCTTGATGCCTTCCAGCACATTGGCAGTGCCCAGGTCATAATCATTGTGTGCATGAAAATCGAAATGAAGATCGGGATATCGTTGTACGATGGAGGAAATGAATTCATATACTTCTGAAGGGATCAACACACCCAGGGTATCTGGCAACATTACCCTTTTCACAGGCTGGTGTTGCAGGAAATCAAGGTATTGGAACACATAGTCCCTCGAATGCCGCATACCATTGCTCCAGTCTTCGAGGTACACATTACACTCCAGTCCTTTTTTCCTGGCGAGGGCTATCACAGCAGCTACTTCTGCAAAATGCTGTTCAGGCTTTTTCTTGAGCTGATGGGTAAGGTGGTTCAATGAACCCTTGGTAAGCAGATTCATTACTTTGGCCCCCGCCTTTTGCATCCACTGCACCGATACATCACCATCCACAAAAGTGAGGACTTCCACCTTATTGAGGAAGCCATTGGCTTTAGCCCATTTGGTAATGGCTTTTACCGCAGCAAACTCCCCATCGGACACGCGGGCCGATGCAATTTCGATCCGGTCTACTTTTACATCCGTCAGTAAAAGCTGGGCAATGGTTAGTTTCTCTGATGCCGAGAAGGATACGCCGCTGGTTTGCTCACCATCACGGAGCGTAGTGTCCATTATTTCAAGATACCTGGCAGAAGACATAATCGTTACAGCTGTTTTAATTAATAGAGGCTTTTCTCAGCAAATGACTGGATCTCGTTTTTCATAGCCTGTAAGTAATCAATATCATCATAGCCATTGATCATGTTGTCTTTCTTATAGCCATTGATATCAAATGATTCCTTCTCTCCTGTAGCCAGGATAGTAATGGTTTGATCAGGCAGATTTACCTCGAGCTGGGTATTGGGATCGGCTTCGATAGCCTTGAAGATCTTATCCAGGAATTCAGGACTCACTGTCACCGGCAGGATGCCGATGTTGAGCGCATTGCCCTTGAAGATATCAGCAAAGAAGCTGGATACCACACAGCGGAAACCATAGTCATAGATGGCCCAGGCGGCATGTTCACGGCTGCTGCCGCTACCAAAGTTGCGGCCGCCTACCAGTATTTTACCAGAATAGATGCTATTGTTTAAAACAAAATCCTTTTTAGGGGTGCCATCGCCATTGTAGCGCCAGTCGCGGAAAAGATTATCACCAAATCCTGTACGTTCGGTTGCTTTTAAGAAACGTGCCGGAATGATCTGGTCAGTATCTACGTTTTCTATGGGCATAGGAACCGCTGCACTTGTCAATACGGTGAATTTATCGTAAGCCATTTTTTATTGAATGTTGTATTAAGATATGTTTGTTTACCCTCCGGTCCGGGACCGAATCCCTTTGTGTTAAGGTGTTAGCTGTTAGTCATTAGCTGTTAGCAATGAAACGTACAAAGGCTAAAAGCTAAGAGCTAAAGGCTAAAAGCTTTCCCTACAGCAACTCCCGGGGATCCGTCACCACGCCTGTTACGGCGGCGGCGGCAGCCACTAAAGGACTTGCCAACAAGGTTCTGGCGCCAGGGCCTTGCCTTCCTTCAAAGTTGCGGTTGCTGGTACTCACCGCATATTTACCGGCAGGAATTTTATCATCGTTCATGGCCAGACAGGCAGAACAACCTGGCTGACGCAACTGGAATCCGGCTGCAGTTAAAATATCCAGGATACCTTCTTCCTTGATCTGTGCTTCTACAATATGAGAACCCGGTACGATCCAGGCAGTGATATGCTCGGCTTTTTTACGCCCTTTTACCACGGAGGCAAAAGCACGGAAATCTTCAATACGGCCATTGGTACAGCTGCCAATGAATACATAATCGACTTTCTTGCCCAGCATTTCCTCATCTTCATGAAAGCCCATATAGTCGAGCGACTTATCGTAGCTGGCCTTGCTGCCACCTACCTGCTGTGCGGTGGGAATATGTTTGGTGATGCCCATACCCATGCCCGGATTGGTGCCATAGGTGATCATGGGCTCAATATCAGCTGCATCGAAATGATGTTCCATGTCGAAGGTGGCGCCTTCTTCTGTTTTCAATGTTTTCCAGTAAGCCAGCGCTTTTTCCCAGGCTTCGCCTTTGGGTGCTTTTTCGCGGCCTTTGATATAGGCGAAAGTGGTTTCATCCGGAGCGATCATACCGCCACGGGCGCCCATTTCAATACTCATATTACAAACGGTCATACGGCCTTCCATGCTCATGTTCTCAAATACTTCACCGGCAAACTCCACGAAATAGCCGGTAGCACCGGCTGCAGTGAGTTTGGAAATGATGTACAGCACCACATCTTTGGGTGTAATTCCCTTGCCCAGCTTGCCATGCACATTGAGGCGCATTTTCTTAGGCTTGGGCTGCATAATGCATTGGGAGGAAAGCACCATTTCCACCTCTGAGGTACCGATACCGAAGGCGATAGCGCCAAAAGCACCGTGGGTGGAAGTATGCGAATCACCGCACACAATGGTCATCCCCGGCAGGGTAATGCCATTTTCTGGTCCTACCACGTGTACAATGCCATTTTTGGGATTGCCCAAACCCCAGTGAGAAATACCATATTTGGAGGAGTTGGACTCCAGGGCCTTCAGCTGGTTGGCTGAAAGCGGGTCCTGTACCGGCAAATGCTGGTTGATAGTAGGCGTATTATGATCGGCTGTAGCGAAAGTCTTTTCGGGAAATATCACCTTCAAACCCCGGGTTTCCAAGCCCAGGAAGGCCACCGGACTGGTCACTTCATGAATAAAATGGCGGTCAATAAAGAACACATCAGGGCCATCTTCAATTTTCCTGACTACATGGGAATCCCATACCTTGTCAAATAATGTAGCGGACGTTTTGCTCATTTTGTATAATTTAAAACGGAAATGCAAATTTCTTAAAATATATCCGGATAATCAGGTTTTTAATGTGTTTTTTTCTAATGACAGGTCAATATAGCTGAACAACTGTTAGTCCATTGCTAAATCATCCAATACAAAGGCCCTTAACTTTACAGCTCATTATGAACCAATTGGATAGCGCAGACCTTCGGGAGGTCATCAACGAAGCAAAAAACCTGGCCATCGAATGTAAGCACGGATTTATTCATATCGATCATTTACTGGTCGCCATGCTTACCACTGGTTGCCTCACACCCAAATACCTGTCGTCTTTATCCCTGGAAGATTGCCATAACTGGCTCCAGCACCTTTACCCTGCCACCTCCACCGCAACAGACGACGACTCCTTACCCCTTACCGCAGAGGCAGAACGGATCATTTGGCATGCCACCTGGTTTGCCCATCAGCAAAAGGAACAGGGCGCCAATAGTCTCCACCTATTACTGGCCATACTGAGTTACGATAACCATGTAGCAGAGAAAGCCAAACAGTCAGGAGTGATCTTTGAAGACATTGCTGCCGCTCATTATAAGGAGCCTTTCCATAAAAAAGGACCCGAAGTGAAACGAAAGCATTTTAAAAAGCCTTCTGCCCTGGCCCGTTTTTTCCGGTTGGCCCCCTCCATTGATCAACAGCGCGAAGAATTGTACCACCATGCACAGGAATTATGGCAATTCCAACAATACGATGATTGCATAGCCGTTTGCCAGGAAGGATTGGCCCTGATGCCTGATTTCGACCAGTTGAAAATATTGCTGGCAAATTGTAATAAGAACGTTTAGTCACCCCCTGCCGGCCTCAGATGGCACCAGCTACCAGTAAACCGGAAAAAATTAAAAAGAATGCATATTGTGCAGTAGATTTATCCTATGAAAACCTTGCCAATCATCTTATCCCTGCTTTTTATGCAGCAGCTGGCCACCGCCCAGATAACAGCAATAGATCTCCGCCTTTTCGAACTTAGGATCTATTATTGCCATCCCGGTAAACTGAATGACCTGAAAGCACGTTTTGCCAATCACACCACCCGCCTTTTTGAAAAGCACGGCATGACCAATATCGGCTATTGGCTTCCTGTGAACAATAGCGACAGTGCGCTCTATTATGTATTGTCCTATCCCAATAAAGAGGCCCGCGATGCTTCCTGGAAAGCATTTGGCGCCGATCCTGAATGGAAACAGGTAAGTTCCAAATCGGAAAAAAACGGCAAGATCGTAGCCAAAGTCACCTCCATTTTCATGAATGCTGCCCCTGTTTCCCCCGCGATCGAAAAATCCCAACAAAGTCCTGAACGGGTATTTGAGTTGCGCACCTATACCTGCAACCCCGGCAAATTGCCCACGCTAATAAATCGGTTTCGTGACCATACCTTAAAACTGTTTGAAAAGCACGGCATGACCAATATTGCCTATTGGACCACCGTAGAGAAAGACAGCACGCAGCCGAAGCTGATCTACATACTGGCACACAAAAGTGAAGAGGAAGGAAAGAAGTCATTCGCTTCCTTCGTAGCTGATCCTGCATGGATAACTGCCCGTGATGATTCAGAAAAAAATGGAAAGATCATAGAGAAGCTGGAGTCCGTCTACATGAAACCACTCCCCTTTTCACCCATCAAATAGAAAACCAGGCTGCCAGGGCTTTTCTCAGAGCCTGTTAATCCACCTGATCAGGATATTTCAGTTCATCCACGTACATTTACCCCATGAAACGTTCGGGGGCAGCAGATCTTCCGCTGCATTATGGATATGTGCCGAAGTGGCTGGCGGAACGGATGGCTAAACTGGGCCTTGCGGTCACTGAAGCCATTCTTACTGACTATGGTAAAGAAGAGGTATTACGTCGGCTTTCCGATCCCTTCTGGTTCCAGAGCTTTGGTGCTGTGATGGGCATGGACTGGCATTCATCCGGCATCACTACCTCTGTGATGGGCGCTTTAAAAAGGGCTATCAATCCGCATTCCAAACAACTCGGCATTTATATCTGCGGCGGTAAAGGAAAATTCTCTAAAGAAACGCCGGCAGAACTCCTGCGTCTGGCAGACAGTACAGGTCTCAACGGCACTGAATTGGTGCGCTGCAGTAAGCTTAGTGCCAAAGTTGACAATACGGCTGTGCAAGATGGCTTTCAGTTGTACACCCATAATTTTATCGTAAGTGATACCGGACAGTGGACGGTAATACAACAGGGAATGGATCCACACAACAAAACGGCCAGGCGCTATCATTGGCATTCTGATACGGTGCGTTCATTTGTTGACGAACCGCATACCGGAATTTGCGGCATCAATCAGGGCGCTATCTTAAACTTAACAGCTACAGAAGCAAGTACCACACGCAACGGCATCCTGCAGATCACAGAAGAAGCCCCCCTTCACCTTATAAAGGATTTTCAACGGCTTATTATGCCTGCCCATCATGAAGTGCATGAAGGAGATGTAAATCTTAAACGCCTGGGTTCTGTATTGTGGCTGGCACATGAACAAAGGCCTGAAAATTTTGAAGAATTATTGTTACTCCAGGGTGTAGGGCCCCGAACATTGCAATCACTTACGCTTGTGAGTGAAGTAATCCATGGAACGCCCTCCCGCTTTAAAGACCCGGCACGCTTTTCTTTTGCTCATGGCGGCAAAGATGGACATCCGTTTCCAGTACCCACGAAAGTATATGACGAGACGATCGCTGTACTGCAAACCGCTGTTCACAAAGCTAAATTGGGCAATAGTGATAAAGCAGAAGCCATTAAGAAATTACAGGAAATAGCAACGCGTGCTGAAGACAATTTTATTCCCAATGCCAACTTTGACGCACTGGTTCAAAAAGAAAGAGAAGACTCCTGGAAGCATGGCGGAAGAACTGTATTCGGTAAGGCCCAACCACCCAAATCTGATCAACTCACCTTGTTCTAATTCCGGTTTATCTGCGGTATGGTTCCTTGTTTGCTTAAATCTTCTTCAGGAGCCAGGAAGCCTGGTTTGATCTTTACACCCATGATCAATAGCCATAAGCAGGTACCTATTTCGCCCAGACTGGCAGGCTTGGTGATATAACGTGCAATGGTCATTTCACTAAAGTCAGGTATGAGCACCTGGCCGAAGAAATTGATCAGGTAGCCAAAGCAACCCAATACCAACAAGATACCTAACATTTTGGGCAGGATGCCTGAATGGTAAACAAGGAAACCAAAAGGCAACAACCACAATCCCCAAAATACAGTAACGATCAAAATGCCATCATCATAGGCGCTAAGCTGCGCCATTACCTGTGAGGCGATCTGCACACTATCGAATATCTTCAAATGGTCAGCTCCTTTGATGAGGGTAAGCACTTCAAACTTGTGCTGCATATTGAGGAAGGAAATAGGTATACTCACAATGGCAATGATTACCATGAGTTTGGCAGCCTGTTTTTGAACAGGCTTTAATAACTTGTATAAGGCAAGCGGCAAAAATAAGAAAGCAATATAACATATAAAACTGCTGGCAATACCCCATCGGAACAATGACTCGGAGGCGGAGATCTGTTGCACTGTTTTAGCAGCATCTTTCCAATCGATCAGCCTGGAGGGCACATAGGCTAAACTAAAAATTCCGGTCAGTACAACTACTAAATAGATCAATCCAGCAAATCTTGCAATCTTTTTGATCGAATACATGGCTTATTATTTAGGACAGGGGCTACTATGGCTTGGTTTTCACCACCCCAACACTTAGTCGTATTCAACCCCATAAATGGAAACAACAAGCATACCGGGCATACAAAAAGCTACCCTTTGGGGCAGCCTTTTATGATCATACGATCCCGTCTTATTTTCATGATTAACTTAGAGGGATCAATTGCGCGGCACGGTTCCCATCAACACCGCCGCTATCTGCCGTGAGATAGCATGATCACACAACCTGTCGAGCCAGAAGTATTCACCGGCAGCGTTTATTTCGAGAAAGTAATATTGATCATCAGGTGTCAGGATCAGGTCAATGGCGCCATAATTCAAGCCATAGTCAGCCATGAACGACAACAACCTGTTGTGGATATCGGCTGGTAAAGTATAAGGCTTCCAGTCATTTATCATGTTCACGCCTTCCTTACGCCAGTCAACCTGTGCATTGGTTACCTGCTGCGAATCAATGCTGAAAGCAAAGACTTCCTGCCCCACGATCGTTACCCGCAACTCCAGCTGCTTGGCTATCTCCTGCTGAAACACCATAGGACAATACTGTAGTGCATCCAGCTCCTGCAGGTGATCATCTGTTACCATATTGGTAAATACCACCTGTTCTTCTGCACCCTTGTAAATGGCAAAGGAACTTTGCATTTTGCTCACTACCCTTCCTCCCTGGCGCTGTATGAATGAACGCACCTGTTCCGGATCATTGCTGATGCAGGTATCCGGGATGAGCAGCCCGTGGCGTACGGCCATTTTCAATTGTTCTTCCTTACTGTCCAACCGGCGATAAACACTGTACCTCCCCAGTTGGAAACAATGCAAGCCTTCCAGCATTCCAATCAGCGTGCGCTTTACTTCTTCAATGGTGGCCGGCAGGTACTCAGGGCCAATGGCCTCCTGCAGCCCCTTGCCCAGGTTATGACTTCTCCGGTACCAAACACCAGTCACATCATCCAGGTCATGTATCTCAGAGCCGGTATCCAGCAGGATGCGCCAGCGGTTATCAACAAAAGCAGTGGTTAGCCCCATCGCCATCGGATAGCGGTCTACATCCAGCCGGATGGCTTCCCCACCCGACTCCCGGATATTGTTGATAACAGTTTGCGTGCTTGTATTATCTACACTGTGTGTAACGATCAGTATTTTTTGTTTAGCCATTTTGTATATGTGTTATCAGTTTTTCAGCAATCGTTTCTCCAATGGGATAGTTCAGGTATTTTTGCAGCATGCCCCATTCTCCCTGGGGATTCACTTCCAGGAATACGTATTCACCATTGGTATGCCTGATCATATCAATAGCGCCAAAAACAAGACCCAGGTTCTTCATCAGCTTACTGATCTTTTGCTGCACAGGCACTGGCAATACATAGGGTTGCCATAGTCCCGCATTGCTCGTCAGCGTACGCCAGTCAGTTGGCGCAGCCTCCTGAGCGTGGACAATCTGGCCCGCAAAGCATTCTCCATCCACATACGCGATCCGCAGTTCATAAGCCTTGGGAATATATTCCTGGAATATCATGGGACAATAAGCCAGCAGGTGCAGCTGTTCAAGATCAGCCTCCTGCAACCGGGTGGTAGGAAAGAAAGCGCCATCTCCCTTCATATTTTTAGACAGGGCATTGTGCAGCTTCATCACCACCTGGTAATCACAGCGTTTAAAAAAGTCACGTATAACAGCGGGATCATTGGTAAATACACTGGCAGGTATCGTCAACCCTACTGCATAAGCCACCCGCAACTGCTGCAGCTTGTCACGGCATACAGCATGATCGGCCTGCATAGGATTCATCCAGGGCACCCGTTGCAGTGCACTAAAAAAGAGATCGCGAAAAGTCAGGTATTCCCTGGTAAACACAGGGCGGTATGCCGGATCCAGGTTCTCCGGTGTTTTCAGGTCCCACAACTTTCGGTACCACACAGCATCGATCTGTGTATCCATGATGGACTGCCCTTTGCCAGATAAACAGTATTGCTGAACCGTATAGTTGATGGTATAACCTATCGCAAATTCATCAACGTTCAACCGAAAAGAAGGAACACCCATTTTCTCCAGGTGTTGCTGTACAAGATCAATAGTATAATAATCGTTGGAATGGGTAATACATAAGACCATGGCAATAGTAAAAACAAGCAATAGCCGGTTGACTATTGCTTGCTTGATTAGAATGAATTAATCGGGTAAAAAGGAAATCCTAGACCTCATCGCCATCAGAAGGATACTTCAGCGTATGTTCCATATCCAAAAAAGGCTTTGTAATGATAGACTCGAGGTCTATATAGTTTGCACCGGCAGAAGTTTCCTGTGTGCGCTTTTGCCCTTCAAGAAATTGGGCAAAGAAGGGTTGCATTGTTGCTTCCTGCTGTTTCATGACAATAGAATTTTAAAATGATAAGGTAGTTTTTGTTTGCGTGATTTCCTGCGATTGGCTATTATCTTGTTGGCAGGTCATCATCCCCGTCAGACGGGTATTTCATGGTGTGGTCAAAATCAAAGATGGGAATGGATACATTAGGCCAGGCTTGCTCCTGAGTTTCGGAGGAGCGCTGTTGTTTGTTTTTTTGAGACTCCAGGAACCGGGCAAAAAATGGCTGCCCGGTTTGTTCGTTTTGCTTCATAACGATAAAAATTTAAGGTTAACAAAATGATACCTCACTAAATGTAACGAAAAACCCCAAGCGCTCAAAAAACTCATATCCACATACTAACGGAAAACCTCATTTACGATAAACTGAACAGGATGGTATACACAGAAACGCTTAACCAATTGTTAACTAATGGAAAGTCATGTTTGTTCCACCTGCGCAGCGCATCCGGGCGTTGATTGTACACAACCCTTCATTCATACACCGCAACAGGCAAATTACTTTCAGCCCATTTGATCATCCTACTTTTGTAGTGGCAGCCACCATGGTTTGAATTTTGCAAGAAATGCTTTGCATTATGCAATGCACTGTTTGAACATTGACTCTTTCAGGCTGTTATTTTTATCTACACACATTTAAATATAAAAAAGATGAGCACAAAGACGATATCAACAACCTGGAGCCTGGGTGGCGATCTTACCATCAACCGTTTAGGGTATGGCGCCATGCAATTAGCAGGCAAAGGTGTTTTTGGCGAAGCCAAAGACCGCGAAGGAGCTAAGAAGGTATTACAAGCTGCCGTAGCTGGAGGCGTGAACTTCATTGATACAGCTGAGGCATATGGGCCTAAGCTTAATGAATCGCTGATAGCGGATGCCTTATATCCTTATCAAAAAGGGCTCGTTATTGCCACCAAGGGTGGCTTTGACAGACCCGGTCCCGATCAATGGATAGCCAATGGTAATCCCAACCATATCCGCGAGAACATTGAAGGCAGTTTAAAAAGGCTGAAGGTAGATACCATCGACCTCTGGCAATTGCACCGCATTGATAGCAAAGTGCCCGTGGAAGAAACCCTGGCGCCTGTAGCAGCCGCTGTAAAAGCCGGTAAGATCCGCCATGTAGGCCTTTCCGAAGTCACCATAGAACAGATTGAAAGAGCGGGAAAAGTATTACCCATCGTATCTGTCCAAAACCTGTACAACCTGGGCAATCGCCAATGGGAAAATGTATTGGACTATACCGTAAAACGCAACATCGCCTTCATTCCCTGGTTTCCCCTCGCATCAGGTCCGGATACCCTGGCCGATAAGATCAAGGGCATAGCAGCCGCCCACAATGCAACAGTAGCACAAATAGCCCTGGCCTGGCTGTTGAAACGCGCCGATAATATCCTGCTGATCCCCGGCACCAGCTCCCTGGGTCACTTACAGGAAAACCTGGATGCCGGCGACATTGTATTGACCGATAAAGAGTTTGAAACTTTGTCCAAATAAATTAGAAAGGTGCATTAGGTTGGAGGGCTGTTCCTGCTGGGGCAGCCTTTCTTTTATTGCCCAACCTGAAGATTTTCAATGCTTTCGCAGTGTATTGATTACCATACGCCAAAAAGCCAGCGCAAGTACACAACTACTTTTTTGCCTCTTTTCCCGGGCATTGACCTTTAAAAGAAGGCGATGCTATCCTTGTGTAAATTGTTGGTTTGGATAGGTTCCACACAAAATAAAACCGCGAACTTCACCGCCGGGTCAAAACAAAATTAGTTCGTAAGCCGTTGTAACGGAACACCTTTGATACGAATCGCCGAAATAGTTGGTTTTAAAAGCATCATATTTAGTCATAGCATGAAGGGAAGTTACTGGTGTTTAATTGTCTGCTTTGCAGTTTTGCCATTTTCAACGATTGTTGCCCGGCAACAACCGGGCAACAGGTATATGTTCCGGGTATATGAGGACAATGATGCCATGAACCTGTACGAACTGGGCAGTGACAAAGGGTATACCAACGGCACCCGGCTCGACTTTTTCTGGCAACAGCAAAAACGGTCTTTTCTCAGCAAATTGCTCCCACAGGCTGGCGCCAACAGCATCAATACCCATGGCTGGGGACTTATGCAGGTGATCATCACGCCCGATAATATTCTGCGGCGCAGACCCGACCCAACTGATTATCCCTATTCAGCCGCCCTGTTTGTCACCCGTAGTCTGCACTCCTCCAATCCCGTTAAGAAGTTATCCTTTCAATCAGAAATAGTGCTGGGCGTAATGGGACCGCCGGCATTGGGTGAAGAAACACAAAAACTGATCCACCGCATCATACAGGCCCAGGCACCCCGTGGATGGGATTACCAGAAACCAACAGACCTGCTTCTCAATTATCATTTTACCGTCAACAAACAACTGGCTCAACTCGATCATTGGGGCGAATTGATCGGCAGCGGACAGGTATTTGCCGGAACCATGGTCAATGGCGCAGCCATATACACCACCCTAAGACTGGGCAAAATGAATCCATATTTTGATGGGCTCATACAGCAGTTCAGTACCGATAAGACAACTATAAATCGGTGGCAATTCTATTTTATCGTGCAACCGGCAGCAGAACTGGTCCTTACCAATGCATTATTGGAAGGAGGCGTATTCAACCACGACGTAAAATCGCCGGTCACCGTTAGTGGAGAAACCAGTGTGCCCGATCTTAAAAGGCGCAGGGTGATCACGCGCATTGATTGGGGCGCGGTATTGTCACATGGCAATGTGGGTATTTCTTTCATGCAAAAAAGCTCGTCTGCTTTATTCAAAGGACTCACCCGCCCGGAAGTGGGTAATATTTCCCTGCACATAGCCTGGTAATAACGGGCAAGCCCTATGATTCCCCGTTCAAGGCCGAAACAAAAAGGGAAAAAAGACAAGCTCCTTTCCCCTCAAAAACCAATCGTGTTTCTTTATTTAACGCTCGGCACCAATGCTACGCGAAACCGGCCATTGGTGACCTGTACTTTTTTATCAGTGCTACTGCTGGTGGCCGTGAATTGAAAAGTACCTTCCAGCCACTGCTCATCCATCTTAGTGATTTCCACAAAGCCTGTCCGCCCGCCGAAAAAAGCGGGATTGTCCTTCAGGTTGAGGTCGGCCGCATGGTTTTCAGAGAACTCTATCTTTTTACCTACAGCGAGCCCTCTCTTCCATAACTGAAAGCTGATGTTGTCGGGACCTCTTTCACCGAAAAGGCGTATGTACCCGCTGTTGGTATTCTCATCGGGCATCATATGGCTGGCGGACCAGTCCTTACCATCAATTTTTGCAGCCATATAGTATCCTTTGGTGGAAGTGGCTATAGTACCCGGTGAATTATTTTTGATGGTTTCCTTGATCAGTTCCGCCTGTTTCTTTGCCGCTTCACTTTGTGCATTGCTACAACTCACCACACCGATAAGAAAGGGCACTGTACAGAAGACATAAACTACTTGTTTCATAAAAGCTTGCTTTAAAGTTCCATTGATTCAAAGAGATATGTCAGGATAAATAATATTCACTGACACAAGGGGGCAAATTAGGCCTTTGCCAACTCGCTTCCACTCCCTCAAATGAGTGAGTAAAATAAACTACAGTGATAAAGCTTCTACACCGATGGGTATGGCCATCCCATATTGTTGAAAGAAACCAGGTTCCAGTTGCATGAGAAAGCCCCGAACAAAGCATCTTCTGACACTACAGGATTCTAATGTGATTCTAAGATGCCCCGCCAACAGGCCACGGTATCTTTGCTGCTTTTATTTTGTACTGATTTAACGCACTCTATGGAGCTATACTATTCGTTTTCGGTTTTGATCGTACTGGCCTCGTTCTTCTCTTATATCAACCTGCGGGTATTGAAATTGCCGTCAACCATTGGCGTCATGATCATTGCCATGTTTAGCTCCATCCTACTGGTAATAGGTGGCCACCTGTTCCCCAAATTCTTTTCCCACTTCTCCACCCTGCTGATGGATGTTGACTTTACCGAGGTGCTGATGGGAGCTATGCTTAACTTCCTGCTCTTTGCAGGGGCTATTCATATTAACCTGAAAGACCTGCGCGAACAGAAATGGCCTATTGTTGTATTCTCTACCGTAAGTGTATTGATCTCTACTTTTGTTATTGGCGCCATCCTGTACTATGTTTTTAATGTATTGCATATAGACCTGCCCTTCATTTACTGTTTGTTGTTTGGTGCATTGATCTCTCCTACTGACCCTATTGCAGTAATGGGCATCCTGAAGAAAGCCAACGTAAGAAAATCACTGGAAACCAAGGTAGCCGGCGAATCCCTGTTCAATGATGGTGTGGCCGTTGTGGTCTTTTCGGTGATCCTCCAGCTGGCACAGGGTACTGATATTGATATGTCGTTGGGCAATATCAGCTGGCTGCTGGTGAAAGAGGCCCTGGGAGGGTTTGTATTAGGGGCTTTACTGGGCCTGGGCGCTTCAAACGCCATCCGGAAGATAGACGATTACAATGTGACTGTACTAATCACGCTGTCGGTAGTCATGGGTGGTTACCTGATTGCCCACACCCTCCATATGTCGGGGCCCCTTACCATGGTGGCCGCCGGCATTGTGATTGGTAATTATGGTAAAAGAACCGCCATGTCGGCCACCACCAAAGATTACCTCAATAAATTCTGGGAACTGATCGACGAGATCATGAATGCCATTCTATTCCTGTTCATTGGGTTTGAGCTCTTGCTCATACGTGATCTTAACAGCTATTGGCTTATGGGTGGCATTGCCATTCTGGTGGTATTACTGGCCAGGTTCATTTCCATCTGGATACCTGTACGATTGATCCCTTTCCGGAACAAGTTCAGCAATGGCACCATCAAGATACTGGTATGGGGAGGCTTGCGGGGCGGGGTATCCATTGCCCTGGCCTTGTCTATTGACAATGGGCCTTACAAACAGCCCATCATTGCCATCACCTATTTTGTAGTAGTGTTCTCCATTGTGGTACAGGGCCTTTCCATTGGTAAAGTAGCCAATAAAGTATTATCAAAAGAAGAAGTGTAAGACGTTTTCCCTATAAATTGCAGTATGAAGATAAGAACAATACTGGCTGCTTGTTTAATGGTATTGCAGACTGCCTATGCACAGGACCGCCCCAATATTATCCTGGTATTAACAGATGATATGGGATACAGCGACCTCAGTTGTTTTGGAAATCCCCTGATCAAAACGCCTTTCCTCGACAAGATGGCTTCCCGGGGTATCAAGGGCACCAATTTCCTGGTAGCCTCTCCTACCTGCACCCCTTCACGGGCTGCATTGCTCACCGGACGTTATGCTACCCGTATGAACCTGCCGGTACCCATTGGTCCGGGTGCACCCAATGGACTGCCCGATGAAGAAGTGACGATTGCTGAAATGCTAAAAAAGGTGGGCTATCATACGGCCCTTATTGGCAAATGGCACCTGGGCGATACAAAACCTTATTATCATCCCAATGCCCAGGGTTTTGACCAGTTTTTCGGCACACTGTACAGCCATGATTACAGAAGTCCGTATGTACAGACCGATACGATCATGAAAATATTTCGTAATCGTACGCCCGCTATCATCAAACCAGCTGATACCATTCTTACAAACCTGTACGCACAGGAAGCCATTCAATATATCAATGCACAATCAAAGCAACAACCCTTCTTTTTATACCTGGCCCACAATATGCCCCACCTGCCACTGGCAGTACCCTCCAAGTGGAAAGGCCATTCTGCCGGCGGACTCTATGGAGATGTGGTAGAACAACTGGATGAAAGTCTGCGACTCATTTGGCAAGCCCTGGAAGCCAAAGGTATGGCCGATAATACGCTGTTTATTTTCACAAGTGACAATGGCCCCTGGATCAATTTCCCCGACAGGATGTTGGGAGATGGTTATACAAAGCCCTGGGATGTGGGTACTACAGGTATTTTCAAGGGACAAAAAGCAAATACCTATGAAGGCGGTCACCGTGTGCCATTTATCCTGTATTGGAAAGGTCATGTGCCGGTGGGCCGCACTATTACCGACCCTGTTTCATCACTTGATATCCTACCGAGTATTGCTCAATGGCTGCGGATACCCCTGCCCACCGGCAGAACCCTGGATGGGGAATCGGTGGTACCCTTGTTATCCGGCAAACAGGCACATTTCACGCACCGACCCTTTTATTATGTGCACAACCAGGCACAGGCGGTACGTGACGGGAAATGGAAATTGCGGATAACAGGAACAGGCACTGCTGCCACCACGGAACTTTTTGATATGGTAACCGATCCCGGTGAGCATTTTAATCTGGCAGCTAATTATCCGGATATATTAGCGCGACTGGAAAAACTGTTGAAAGACTTTCCCGGAATGGCGCCATGAGTTACATATAGAACTGCTCTTCAATAATTTTACCATTCTTTACCTGGTACACGCAAAGCTCTTTCATGGGCATGCGTCCACCTTCTTTCATGGTAACATCCATATCGAGGACACAGGCAAAGGAATTGCCGGCAACAATTGGAGCAGACATGACAATGCTGTGCATGGTTTGCACCATACTCTCAAACTTCTTTCCTTTCTCTATAATAGCCGCCAGTCCTTTGGTTTCTTTATCAAAGGCCGGACTGGCTTCCGGTTCAATACTTACGGCATTTTCCGCATATAGTTCCTTTTGCGCTTTTGTCCAATCGCCAGAACGGCAGATGGATACCAGTTTGTCAGCAACTTCTTGTGTGGTCATAGCTCGTTTTTGGGAAATAGCGGCAAAAAGCGGGCCCGGGCTGGGGCCAGGTTGTTAAGGCAAAATTATGTATTCAAGTTGTTGCGTATCTGTTTTAATAAGTCCTCCCTCTTCATATTCAAACCGCACGGGAAGCAAGTATTTACCTGGTGTACCGTGTGCTTTGAAACGATGCTTTGTCCAGCCATAATAATCGGCAAGAACAATTGAATCCTGTACAAAAAATCTTGGATGGTTGTCAAAATCAAAATGCCCGGCGCCTGCGTATATTGTCAGAGCCTGCCCTTCTTTTACGGCGGCACTGCTGACCAAGGCTTTGCCTTGGTTGACAAAATACCCACACCAGTTTGAGGGGATCTGTGCACTCAAATAATCCATTAACTGGATCTGGGATACCCACACATCATTTTGTAATTTACCAAGCATTGTTAAAGCAATTCCGGTAGAGCTTACACCAAAATGATTGTCTGTCCATTTTTTAATGGCCGCCGTTTGTTGAGAAGTGGTTTTGGCAGTGGTATCGCGGGGGAGCAATTCCACGTGGATATCCCAAAGGCTGACATCTTTCTTCAACTGTTCCAGGAATTCCGGGCTAAAGTCTTTGAATTCAATCGTATCAAGCACCGACAGCATATCAGTCTTGTATTTTAATAACCGGTAATATACAGGCGAGCCGGCAGCTTCGATATCCAATAGCTTTGAAGGGCTTTGATGCTCTGTCAATACACACTTCAAGCTATCCAGGTAAGCAATAGCCTCTTCAGATACCTTTTGAACCCGGGCAGCCTTCAGCCTCCATTTTTCTGCCCGTTGCCTGTATCGTGGATTATACCACTTATCATCTATACGCCTTAAAGCCCGGAAGGCATGCGCCTTCAAATTCTGATTGGATTCGAATACAGACTGCTCCAATGCTTCCAGCCTGTATTGATGTGCACTTTGCTTACAGGCGGCCAAAGAGATCACAAACAGGAAGACCAACAGCCAGGCTTTTTGCATAAACAATTATTTAGGGGAGAATTGTATAGTGTAAGTATTCCTTTGACTGCACTTTTCGGTCATTGAATTCTTTAAATTGGATCGTGACGGGTATAGTATAATTCCCGGGACTTCCTTTTGCCGTAAGTTTATAGATTCCTATATGCTGCTGGTTCACGGGAACAGGTTTACCATCAATCGTAATTTGCAACCCTTCAAATTCAGAAAAGCTTCCTATTCCCGCCCTCACCTCTATGGAATCACCGGTTTTTACAGCACTCCTATTAAGGATAGCAACAGGCATATTAGAATAATATCGGAGTTTATCAAATACCTGCGACCTATGGATATAAGTAACCAAATCATATTCCGTAAGCAATACATCATGCTGCAGCTTGTTCAGCATGGCGACGACCATTGCTGAACTAGCATCAGAAAAATGATTAACCAACCAGGCTTCAACGCTTATTCTATCAATGGTCAAGCTATCCCCCCCGGAACTGAACCGTATACCAATCGCTTTCTTATAGGCCAGCATATCTTTCCGGATCATCGACTGGGCCAATGAATCATTTGCTAACAGTCCATCATTAAACATGGTATCAATATGACCGGCGATTCCCGCAATGGCATTATACAAAGCATCCTCCTGCCCCTTTATCAGTTTCTTAATGCCTTCGGTCCTGGGTTCCCGCACATTTCTCACACATCGTTTCAAGCTGTCCAGGTAACGAATTGTATTGCCCGTATGCTTTCTAATGCCCATTAAAGCTGGATCCAACGCCTCAGCTATTGATTTATAGGCAGGGTCATGAATATTATCATCATGCTTACGATACATCAGGTCAATATCATCCTCTATCATTGAATTGGCCGCTTCTATATTTCGACTTAATGCTTTTATTTGGTCCTCGCTGTAGGAACTATTGCAGGCAGTAAAGCTTATCGCCGTCAGCAAAGGCAAGTAAATACGGATTGAAAGAATATTAACCATAGCCTGGGGTTGAATAAGGGGTGACTTATTTTGCAATGATGTATTCGAGCTTTTTCGAAATAGTATCAGTAATTCCATCAGGTCTGGTATACATGATTTTTACGGGAATATAATATTTGCCAGGCTTTCCAACTGCCCGGAATGAATGCACCACCAGCCCCTCATCATTGGCATTTCTAACCACCCCATCAATCTCAATAGATTGCCTGGTCAGGCGGTTAAACTCTCCTACTCCTGCATTCACCTCAATAGTCTGCCCCGATTTAACATGCTTGCTGTCCAGTGTGGCAATAATATGAAAAACTGTAAAATAATTATCCATTGATCCTACCTGATTACTACAATAATACATCAAAATGGATGCCGCCAACAATACATCGCATTGTATTTTATTCAACATGATCAATGCCTGTAACGGCATAGAGTGTTCAAAATAGTTACTGCCCCAGTTGACCGGAATGTTGAAACTTTCTGACAGACTATCTGGCTTTATATTAAGCCTTTCTGCGATTTCTTTCCGAAAATCTTCTTTATCCTTTTTTAATCTTTGATGGAGAGAAGGATACGCCGAAAATACTGTAGGATTCAGCACATTCACTATTTCTGCTGCATATTTTACCAGTTTGCCATAAAGCTTAACCTCTTCTTTCTCGTATAACTCCCGGACCCCTCTTTCATCATTATTCTTAAGTGCAGATAACCTTTGCTTAAGACTGTCAACATATTTATTGACCTCCGCGGATAACTTTTTGACAGCAAGCGCAGGAGGCTCCCACAGACCGGCCTTGGGAGCCGTCCGGGAATCATTGAGTTTGCGATTCAAGGTCCAATAAACGGTTTCATTATTAGCCGCAAGTACTTCATTGGCTTTCGATAAACTTCTATTGATCGCCCGTAAGGCCTCTGAATTATCCTGATTCCTGCAGGAAAATAAAAAGAGGAGAAACACTATGCAACATGGCAGTAGCTTACACATGGTTAACGGTGTGGGTTAGCACCCTAACGGCAAGCGCACCGTTTTAGTACACCGGTTACAACCTTGTATAGCCATCAAAATGTTAAAACTAATGAGGATGTTGTTCTCGCTTGGCCATGCCCTGCGCAATGATGCTGACGGCAATGAGCTGGAGCGCGTGGTATAGCATAATGGGCAAAAGCAGGATGCCCGTGAGCGGGCTATTCATAAAGATCACTTTGGCCATCACCGTACCATGAATAATTGATTTCTTGGAACCGCAAAAGGTGGCCGTCACCCTGTCTTCCCGGTTAAAATGCAGCAGGCGGGCAATATAACCAATGAGAAAATAAACCACAAAGAATAAGATCATCATACCAGCTCCCAGCAATAACAGCTCTCCTAAACCCAGGTTGCTGAACATATGCTTATCAAATGATTCACTGAAAGCGGTATATACAATAGCCAGAATAGTAAGCTGATCAAAAAACTTCAACTGCTTATTATATTTACCGGCTACCTTCCCCAGTTTTGTAGGGTTCAGCAACAAGCCTAATATAACTGGCGCCAGTATCTGCAGCAGAAGTTTCATCATAATGTCTCCCATATCGATGCTGTTGTGGTTACCGCCCGCTATCAGGCTCATCCAAATAGGTGTAATAAAGATTCCTAGCAGACTGGAAATACTGGCATTAAAGATAGCCGCCGGAATATTGCCATTGGCAATGGACACCATTACCACTGAAGAAGAAACAGTAGAAGGCAATGCTGCCAGGAAGAAAGTGCCCAGCCAAAGGGTATGCAGGTCGCCGCGGTCAAGCCAAAACCGCAGCGCCAGTAACAGCAAGGGGAATATAATAAAAGTACTGACCTGTACAAGAATATGCAGCCGCCAGTTGCTGAGTCCGGCTACCAGTTTACTCCTGTTGAGTTTCAGTCCGTAAAAAAAGAAGATCAGGGATATGCCAATATTGGCAATAGAAGAAATGGAGAATGGCCCATCGGCAACACCCGGCCCCGGAAATTGCGAAGCCAGTACAATTACACCAATAAGGGAAAGTATAAACCAGTCTAATCCAAATCGTGCCAAAAATTGGAATGCCTTATTTGCCATAGGACCTGCAAGATACGATCCCAGCGTTTATTTTGAATTAGCCCAATGCTGTTCATTTCCTATTCACCTACTTTAATTTGATCTCAATATTTTCCTTCCCGGACATCTCAAAGACAGCTTCTTCATACCTGGGCGCCCGCATGGCAGGCGAAGCATTATTGGAGAACCCATACTTTTCTTTGGGTATACCCAAAATATTCTTATCGATAACGCCATTCCCGTTTTCATCCAAATAAACAGCGATGGCATATTTACCGGGAGGTATGACCTCAAATGGCACACTCAGTTCGTACTGCCCCGTCACTTTAACGATTTTCTTGAAAACAGCCTTTTGCTTACTGGCAAACGCAGCAGCGCTGTTATACCAGCCGATATAAACCTGCCCGGTTTTTCCTTCCAGGTTCTTTATAGTGACTTTGGGTCCGGTGTCTTGGGAATAACCCGTATTTGAAAACAGGATAAACAGACCAGACAGCATTATTGTACATTTCATAGAGTAGTGTTTTATTCTTTTAAGAGACAGCAACCTCGCCATATTGGCGGACAGAAAAATAATAGAGCCAGGCGATGAAGATGACCTGTAAGGGTATCCTTATCCACAGATAGCTTAGACCGGGCCCGTCAAAACTGGCTTTCTCATAATTCACTTTAAGGACGGCCGCATAAATATTTGCGGGCAATAGTAATATCAATAAGACTATTAACACAACACCAGCATATCCCCTGACGGAGGGAAAAATCAGTGCAATTCCCAGGATGATCTCGGCGATGCCCGTCAGGTAAATTAGTTCCTTTTTAAAAGGAATAAAGGAGGGTACCATAAGCACCATGCCCCTGGTAAAAAGGAAGTGCCCCAGGGCCGTAAAGCAAAGCATGAGTGCCATTGCCAGGTTGCCGCCAAACGGCAGATTCCAGCTTCCGGTAGTAAGTTTAGAAATACCCGTACTTAGCACAAAAACGGCCAGTAATAAATAAAATGGTTTCATGGTTGAGTTGCAATTATATACGGCAAAGGTCAACATTGCAGGGGTGCTCAAAAATGATGTATGTTAGCTTCTTACATGCAATTTCCGGATCCGGCTCAGACTTTCCGGCTGAATTCCCAGATAAGAAGAGAGGTGTTTAACCGATATTTGTTGGATTAGTTGTGGATTTTTCTCCATCAATTGTACATACCTTTCTTCGGCCGTATAGGAAAGGAAATCCATCTCTTTCCTCAAGCGTTTTACATACTGGAACTCTGCCATCAACCGGCCGATCTTCTCGCCATTATGGTATTCCTTGTAAAACTGGATCAAAGATTGGTGAGTCACCACCACCACTTCAGCCTCCTCCAGCCATTCAATAAAGATGGAGCTGGGCTCCCTGGTAATAAATGAATAATAGGCGGTAACGAAATCGCCCTTGAACTGGAAATCAACGGTAAATTCCTTCCCGTCTTTTAAGAAGTAATTGCGCGTCGATCCCTTATTGATGAAATAGATCGCATTTTCTATCTGCCCTTCCCGGATCAGGTATTCTCCTTTCTTAAAGGTCTTAAGCTGAAGTTTCTGCGCAAAAGTGGTCCATTCCGATTCGCTTAGCTCATGAAACTGTGCTATCGCCTGCCTGATGGCTTGAAAATCATCCATGGTGAAATATTAAAATACCTGACAAGGTAAGAACTTATAGTGACCCGACCGTATCCCGGGTTTGCATTTCTTAATGGAGCTTATTACCTTGGGCAATGGGATCATTAACCCCTCCCGGTTCTATGCGCAAATATCTCTCCGCCATCTTGATCATAGCTTTTCTAACTATCGGACCCAGGCTTTCAGCCCAGGAAAAAGGGCTCTACCTGATCAAGAACTGTCAGCGTGAATCAATCATTGATATCTATTACAATCAGATCAGGTTTTTCTGGTGGTGGTCTCTGGGAAACACCGATTTTCAGCGGCAAAGACTTCTCAAATTTGCTCCGGGGTATCAACCTGATTCTATCGCCCTGCGAAAAGACATTGAAAAACTGCGGGCATTGTTGCCGCCTGCTTATACCGCCAAAAACAATTTCTCCGCCAACGTTTCCGTAGGACTATTGCGTGACAACAAGCCAGATGAAAAAGCGATCTGGTTTACAGAGGTCTTTGCAGAAAAAGACAAGTCAGGAATTTATAAGGTATATGCAGCCTACAAAATAACTTTTGAAGGCACCGATGCACGCCTGGACCATCAAAGGAAAAATGCAATGATCAAAAACATCCTATTCATTTTTGATGAAGCCAGTCTGAAGGAATTGAGTGGCAGGTTAGCCGCCCTCCCAGTAACCCAGGACATACATAAATAACGGGTTATTGAATACGCTGTCCAATAAAGCTACCACCAGGCTCCTGCAGTTTGAATCCTGTAAAGGCTCCAGTGGCGTCGTTGATAAACCTGATAGCATATCCTTTAGATCCTGCTAAAATAAAAACATGTTCTTCTATAAAAAGCAATTGGCGGGGCCCCTGCCCCGACAATGATAAATACATCTTCCCCTCTTCCTTTACAGCTATTTCAGCCACTAATCCATCCACCAGGTATTTACCCGTATATAAATGCAGTTTCTTCCCGGGTGAGGGCTGCAAAGCAGCTTGTTTCACAAAACATATAGGCGGTAAGTTGGGTTCAAAGGGAATGGAAAGACTTTCTATATATCCATGGGCATGCGACTGAAATTGTGTTAACAGCCGTGCCTGTTCCAGGTCAGGGCGTTCTCCCGGCACCATGTCTACACCACGGAAGGCATCATATTGCTGCGGCCATAACCACCAGGTCCAGGTGCCCAGGTGAGCAAAAAGTGAATCACCCTGCTGTACAATACTGATGCGCCCATAGCCTGGATGTTCATAAACGCCTGTATAAGATGCCAAAGGATGTGTAGGTGGGATCACCGCCGGGCGCACTGGCTTTACTACAGGTGGCTTATCCACGCTTTTGCTTTGCTTCACCTCACTGGCACGACTTACAGCAGGTAATTGCAAAAAATGATCACTTACTGCATTGCGGATGAGGGCCGGCATTAAAGAACCTTCGCGATTGCAAAGCACTACGATCCCCAGGCTATCGGCCGGAAAAAAACAAGCTGTACTGGTAAATCCATCAATATTACCACCATGCTCTACGCGGTAATGCCCGCGATACGAAGTCAGGAACCAGCCAAAACCATAGTTGGATAAATAAGTACCAGCCTGATCTCCGGAAGGTAAGCCTGCCTTGGTGATGATCTGTGAAGAGATAGCCTGTACACGAAAGGGAGCCGGGATAATATTGTTATTACTGATCCAGCACGACAACCAACGGGACATGTCCAATACCGTACTATTGAGTCCTCCCGCAGAGGCCATCACTTCCAGCGGATGATAAGCAACCCGCTTTACCACATTCTTTACAGATCTGTATCCAAAGGCAGCCTCCTTATCCATCAGCAGGCTATCATAAGAAAAATAGCTGCGCCGCATTTGTAAAGGCCCCAACAGGTATTGATGAATGGCTGCCTCATAAGACTGTCCGGATACTTTTTCGCCCAGCATTCCAAGCAGGAGGTAACCCAGGTTATTGTATTGCCATTTTTCTGCGATCCTTGCCACTGGTTCCAGATACGCCAGCCGTTTGAGCATACTGTCCCGGCTACCGGGCACCAGGTAAAACCAGGAATATTCATGCCGGGGAAGTCCGCTGCGATGACACAACAGGTCACGTACCGTTATCCGCTCATTCATTTCAGTATTGTAGAATGACAGCTCCGGTAAATAAGTACGCACCGGTACATCCAGTTGAACCTTTTGTCCCAGCCGGCCTATCAGAGCAGCCGTCATCGCTTTTGTACAGGAACCTATAGGAAAAACAGTGGCAGGGGTAACGGGCAAACGATGTTCCAGGTCCCGGTATCCAAATCCCCGGGCATATAAGAGGCTGTCTTTCTTAACAACGGCTACTGCCACTCCTGCCTCGCCGGCTTTTTCCACCATAGTACGCAACAGGCTATCAAGACCGGTAGCTGATTGTGCCATCGCATCAACTGTACTAACTGCTAAAAGAATACTTATTGAAAAAGCTTTGGTAAAGGAACGGAAACGGGCATACTGCATGGGGTATTTTTATGGTAAGTTGACCGGTTGCGCACACCTGGAAAATTCATTTCGGTATACAACCAATATGAAGCGGTCAAAATGGGCTTTCAGCAGGTGACTATTAAAGTGGAATAAGTTTATAGAAAACACGCGTTATAGAAATACATTAATTTTAAGTCACTTATTACAGCCATGAAAACAGAAAACAAAGTATTGCTGGATGATTACACCTCCCGTATCAACCGGGTAACGGATTATATGGACGCCCACATTGAAAAGCCATTAACGCTGGAGGAGCTGGCTACCGTTTCGCATTTTTCCAAATTCCACTTCTCCCGCATATTCTGGGGTTATACCGGAGAAACCCCTTTTGAATACCTTACCCGCTTACGAATGGAGAAAGCCGCTTCTATTCTGAAGCTGCACCTGCATGAGCCTATTATTCAGATAGCCCTGAAATGCGGCTACACCGACAAATCGGTTTTCTCCCGCAATTTCAAATCTCATTTTAAAGTAGCTCCCTCCTTATACAGAAAGAACAAACAACAGAATAGCAATAATAGTCAACTGGTCAGCAACAGCAGTCAACCTGTTAACGGCACCTCCGAATACTTTTGTAATGAAACACAAACATTAAAAAGGAGGCCAATTATGGAACTTATTCACCAGGTAGAAGTAAAACAGTTGCCAGCGGTTACACTGGCTTATTTGAGACACACAGGCCCTTTCCAGGGCGACGGGGCGTTATTTGAGAGATTATTCAATAAGATCTTTGCATGGGCTGGAGCACGTGGATTATTAAAAGGTCCTGATATCATTTCGTATGCCATTTATCATGACGATATCAGCGTAACAGATGCGCAAAAAGTAAGGTTGAGCATTTGCGTACCGGTATCCCCTGATACCAAAGTAGATGGCGAAATAGGCAAAATGGAGCTCAATGGCGGGAAACACGCGATTGCCAGTTTCACCTTAACCCCGCCCGAATTTCCCGAAGCCTGGCGCTGGTTCTTTGGCACCTGGTTCCCAACCAGTGGATACCAGCCCGACGACAGTTATTGCTTTGAAATGTATTATGGGATGCCCAAGAACGGAGAAGTGACTGTAGACATTTGCGTACCGGTAAAACCTTTATAAAGCCCACAATTTAAAATGCTGAAGCAGCACCTACTGCTTCAGCATTTTATCTATCTGCAGGGAATACGCTTTTTTCATCGGCCCGGAAATATCATGTTTTACACCGGGATAGGTAGTAAGCTTAAGGGTAAGTTTCGTACCCAGTTTTTTCACAGCAGCCCGCGTATAACCAACTGCTATGATAGGATCAGCCTCCCCCTGGTATACATAGACAGGCACCTTATTGACAGGCAACTTCATTATTTCGGCAAAGGATTGCCGGTGAATAAAAGCCGCAAAAGGAAAAGCAGCTTTGCACAATTCCGGATGGTATACAGCCAGTAGCCAGGCAAGATCACCACCTTGTGATATGCCGCTCACTACAGCCTTGTTATGATAGCTGGCTTCTATGGCCTTTACAAAACCAGCCACACTATCCAGGGTTTTCCTGGAGAGTTTTACCTGAGTAGTACTATCTTCCTTATAATAATTAACCGGAAAGTAAGAATAGCCCTCTCTTTTGACATGATTGCCCCTGGGAATGATGATCCTCACTGGTGTTTTGAGACTGTCATAGTCAGCGATGGTTTCCTCCGGTCTGCCACTGGAATAGTGAAAGGCTATCAGCAACGGATACGCTTCATTTTCAGTCACTTTACCTCTAACCATCTCCAGGTATTGAAAGCCGGCCAGGGAACGATACACAGGCTTGTCGGTTTGCGCCTCGGCAACATTAGCCATCACGAGAAGAAGAAAGGAATAGAATAATTTGGACATGTCATTGTTTTAAAGCAGGATATCGAATGTAGTAAACAATATGCTATTGCCGGTAGTCCATACCTGTTTTCTGTAGCCGCTAATAAGGCTTACCCGCCAGAAATATGCAACCGGGACGGCGTATACGGTCATTTGTAATACTTAATTGACTTTTGGGCCGGTGCAAATAAATATTTCAGGATAATCAATGTAGCCTATTATACACACAAGCTACAATCCCCTATCGATGAATCCTTTTTGCAGCATATTATTTTGCATGTGTACATATAAGTTATCAATAAACGTTGTTACAACACAGTTATTGATTTTCATTTTCTGTTTTTACCTACATTCATAGCTAAATATCTTTTCCATGAAAAAATTACTTCCATTGGTCATCGCCTGCCTGTTGATGGCAACAGGTTTTGCGACACCCGTTTCTGCCTTGTCGCCTGCTGTACCACAGCCCGTGTTGTCTGGTGAGCCAGAACCGCATCCCAACAACATTTATGTGAAGCTGAAAATTAATGGACAGACCAGGACCATCTGGGTGCTGGCATTCCCCGATGACACCGTTGGGGATGTAAAAAGCAGCGTAGAAGGTATTGTGGGCTTCTCTATCAATTATTTGTCTTACAAAGGACAGATTTTGGATGAAGATGCTACCCTGGCCTCCTATGGCATTGGCAGCAATGTGACACTGAATGCCTATTAAGCATTGGACCATGTAGCCAGAAAACGCCGCCGGTTTACACCCGCGGCGTTTCTCTTTTCCGGCAACCTTAAGTTCTTATCATGACTAGCCTGGCAGCGGCTACCGCTGCACAGGGGCGCACAGTATTTGTAACAAAAACGAACAGGATACCCCATCCTTCCAACCTTAATTAATTGACATACAACTATCTGTAAAAGTGGTATCCTTTTAGTTCTATACTCCTCATTCAAGCACCCTGATATGATAAAAAACTTCTTTAAGATAGCCTGGCGCAACCTGGCGCGCAACAAATCGCTGTCCTTCATTAATATTTTTGGACTGGCTGCGGGCATCACGTTTGCCCTGTTGGTCGGCTTGTGGATACAATATGAAACCCGCTTTGATGCTTTTCATGCAAACAAAGACCGCATTGCCCTGGTATTGAAAAACACCTTGTTCAACAACCAAAAGAATACCCAGGAGCCTACCCCCTTACCCTTGTATGATGAATTAAAGAGCAATTACCCCGAAGTAAAACGGGCCACCCGCATTACCTGGGCGTTTGACCACAGCCTGGTTATTGGCGACAAAAAACTCAAGAAGAAAGGGAGGTATGTAGACCCTGCATTCCTGGATATGTTCTCTTTTCCTGTAGTCGAAGGCAATGCAGCAACAGCTTTGAAAGATCCTAATTCGATCATCCTTTCTGCCGCTCTTGCACAGGCATTATTTGGAACAGCAGATCCGATTGGGAAAACCATCAGGTTGAACAATGCAAATGATGTGAAGGTGACAGCCATTGTAAAAGACGCTCCCAATCAGTCCACCATCGACTTTGAATTCTTATTGCCTTTCGAATATTTGATCGCCCATGATGAGTGGATAAAGAACAACAGGACCGACTGGGGCAATAACTTTCTGATGAATATGGTGGAGCTGAACGAAGGTGTATCCATGGAAGCATTTTCAAAGAAGATCAGTACACTGAGTACACAAAAGGATGCAAGGCTAAAAAATCAATTCTTTTTCCTGCACCCACTCAATAAATGGCACTTGTACAATGACTATAAAAACTGGGTAAATACAGGTGGTAAAATAACCTATATCTGGTTATTTGGAATTATCGGCATTTTCGTATTGCTTATTGCCTGTATCAATTTCATGAACCTATCTACTGCGCGTTCTGAAAAAAGGGCCAAAGAGGTCGGCGTACGGAAAGTGATGGGCTCACGCAAGTCTGATCTTATTTTCCAGTTCCTGAGTGAAGCAGTGCTCACCTCCTTCCTTGCTTTTGTATTTTCCATTGTATTGATACAGTTATTACTGCCTTTCCTGAAAGACCTCGGCTTTGAACACATCAGGTTTGATCTTACCAATATATACCTCCTGCTCATCGGATTGTGTGTTTGCCTTATCACAGGATTACTGGCTGGCAGTTATCCTGCCTTTTACCTGTCCTCTTTTATCCCGGTAAAAGTATTAAAAGGCAGCTTTAAACAGGGACAGGGGCCCGCACTTTTCCGGAAAGTATTGGTAGTATCACAGTTTACTATTTCAGCAGTGTTGATCATGAGCACCATTATTGTGTTCCGGCAAATTGACCATGCCCGGAACCGCTCTATCGGGTACAATCCCAATAATATGATCAACATTCCTGCCAGTCATGACCTGGCCGTTAACTACGATGCGCTGAAACAGGAGCTGCTGAACACGGGTTACTTTGCATCCATATCCAAAGCCTCTCAGCCGCTTACAGCCATCTATAACCAATGGAGTGATTTCTCCTGGGAGGGCAAGGATCCGGCAGCTGACCTTGCGTTGGATGCTATAATGGCCGATTGGGACTTTGAAAAAACGGCCGGCTTTAGCTTTAAGCAGGGACGCGCCTTCTCAAGCGCCTACCCTACTGATTCCAATGCCATCATCCTCAACGAAACTGCGCTGAAACTGATCGGCTATAAAGACCCCATTGGCAAAACCATGAAATCGGGCGATCAGGTTAAAACGATCATCGGCGTAGTGGATGACATCGTATTGACCGATCCATTCAAATCGGTAGGTCCCCTGGCTATTATTTTCAACCGCAGCAAAACAGATGCTGTCAACAATATCTTTCTTCGAATCAAGCCTGGAGCCGACCTGAATAAAACACTTACAGCTATTAAACCCATTTTTGATAAATACAATCCTTCCCTGCCTTTTGAGTACAGCTTTGCAGACGAGGAGTTTGGTAAAAAGTTTAAAGTAGAAAATCAGGTAGGCAAACTGGCTTCTATTTTTGCTGGCCTTACTATATTCATATCCTGCCTGGGACTATTTGGCCTGGCTATGTTTATGGCCGAACGCAGGATCAGGGAAGTGGGTATCCGCAAGGTATTGGGTGCTTCAGTTGCCAACCTCTGGCTCCTTTTGTCAAAAGAATTTATGTGGCTGGTGCTGATCGCCTGTGTGATCGCTTCCCCACTGGCATTCTGGTTGATGCATGATTGGTTGAATAAATACGATTACCGGGTCAATATTAGCCTTTGGATATTTGTGGGCGTAGGTATACTGGCTTTAGCGATCGCCTTGTTCACGGTCAGTACCCAAGCCATCAAAGCTGCATTGACCAATCCCGTTAAGAGCCTGAAAACAGAATAACTTATCAACAGGTATAACTAGAAGCGCTGCGCAAGGAGACCTTGTACAGCGCTTCTTCGTTTAATGCCAATAGTTTTCGTCAAATGGTGATGTCAAGATTACGCTGTATCCATCCGGTTGCAAAACCGGTAACGATCAAGGCAATCAATAACAATATAATTATAAAGCCTGCACCTATACCTTTTGACCGGGTACGGACCGGTGCGTAGTTGGGTACGGTTTGTAATTCACTGGAATTGGGTTTTCTTGCTTTAATGAGCAGCCCCGTATGCCGGGAAGTAAACATATCAGCTTCAGATTGATTGTATACTACCTGCTCCGCAACAAAAAGATCTTCACTGCCCGAAGGTTGATATGCCTGTATCACCACCGGGAACTCTTGTGGCTGGATTGTCATAGCTAAGAATTAAATGAACAATGGTTTTCTGAAGAGATCACAAATCCATTGCCACCGGGTGCGGGCAAAAACAGGTGGATAAGGCCCCATATTGAAGCATTCTTTCCTCAAAAAGCCCGTATATCCCGCTTTTCTCTTGAAATTCTACACACCTCGATAACTCTGGCCAGTTACCAAAAAAATCTACTCACGGGAAAAATTGACAAGTCTTCGGGAAGAGTGTCCATTTTTACAGGACGTAAACGGGTGCATTTTTACATCGTCAATAACGACAGTAAAAAACAAAAGAATAAAAATGAACCAGTTTACAGTCCCCACCAGAGAAGAAGTTTCACCCGCTAACCAGGTATTATTTGACAGCCTGAAAAAAGCTATCGGTAAAACGCCCAACCTCTTTGCTACCATGGCCTATTCACAAAACGCCCTGGGCACTTACCTCACCTTACAAAATTCCAAAACCTCGTTGAGGGCCAAAGAAAAAGAGGTGGTCAACCTCGTGGTGAGCCAGGTCAATGACTGTGAATACTGTTTGGCAGCCCATACCGCTATTGGTAAATTAAATGGCTTTACCGATGACCAGATATTGGAGATACGCACAGGCGCTGCATCATTCGATCCCAAGCTAAACGCCCTGGCAGCCCTTACCAAAAGCTTTGTGCTACAGCACGGCAAACCCGATCCTGTTTTGGTAAACAACTTCTTTGAAGCAGGTTATACGAAAGAAGGCCTGGTGGATACTATTATATTGATAGGCGATAAGATCATCACCAACTACCTTCATGGGGTTACAAAAGTGCCGGTAGATTTTCCTGCTGCTCCTGCCTTGCATACAGTAGCGCCCCAGGCATAAGAAGCAAACAAATAAAAACAGGGCTTCCTTTACCGGGAAGCCCTGTTTTCTATAACTTTTATGGACTACTTCAGTTTAATACGCACATCATAAATAAAGTCCTGTACTGCTATGATATTGAAATTGGTGCTTCCGGCAAAAAGTGGATTGAGTATATAATTATATTCTTCCGGAACTACAGTAGAAGGGACTCTTATGATTGAGGCGTCGCTTTTTAAAAGGCGGGTCCCAAAATCTTTTGTGGAGGAAGGCGCCGGCACTGATCTCCAGTCGCCAGGCAGGTTGGCAGTTATGATACGTAGGATCTCATAATCGGGTATCTCATAGCTAGTGATACTGAGCGCCCGGGGTACATCATCGATATTGATGTTGACCGTATATTCCAGTATGGCAAGGGCACGGCTTTCGGATGTATAAATACACGGGGTTAGTTTATGATTCCAGCGTCCTCCATGCAACCTGGCCCCTTCGCCTGTAAGATCTGTAGCAAACTTTGTTTTTCCGATGCGGTAAACAATCATAAAGTAATTGGATCTATGAATAAACGCCGTAATCAATGCGGCCGATGATATCCCGAACTTCTTCTCTTCCAAACTGACTATCCATTAGATCATAAGGGGCCTGCCCGCCCAATGCCCTATTGGGGCGGAACATCCATTGATTGAAGCGGGCTTCATCTTCAAAAACTTCATAGCCATAAGAATAGAGACTGGCCAAATCAAGAATACGCTCACTGAGGGGGGCATTGAATTTTTCTGAACCTTTTTTATTGATAAGGGTAGCTCTTGTAACAGCCAGCGCCAATGCGAGCTTATCGTAATCGAGGGCTGTTTTTTCTTTGAGGTTTTCAAGGTCTTTTTTGCTGATGCCATCACGAACAATGCCCACTTTTTCAAGGGGTGTCATTTGGCTTTCGGGCTTATCAGTAGCATCAGAAAGAATGACAGTACCGCTATGCATAGGCATGTATTTAGTATTATTATCGATAAGCATTTTCCTTCCCAATTTATCATTACCATAAGATACTGCTTCTTCTTTCAATTCATATTTGGGGGGAGCTTCAGTAGCATAGGGTTTTACCTTACTATTTTTGGAGCTTTTTTTGGGAGGCCCCTGCTGGCTTTGTTTATTAGATCTGATACCTTTTGCCATAGTGCTATATTTTACCTATTTCAGTATAAATTTAAACCATCGATACGCGACTACCAAATATTTTTATAATATGTTTTCCACAAAAAACCCTGTATAATATAAGAGGCCGCCCCCAAATTACCTGGGAACGGCCTCTCCTTTTAAGCAAATACGCTTTAGACCTCGCTTACATTCTAATAAGCTTGATCAGTTTTTTGTTCTTTCCCTGCACTGCTTCCAATATATAGTATCCTTTGGCATAGTCGCCACCCAGGGATATCTTGCTGCCAATTACAAGGTTGCTTCTCAATTCTACCAATCTTCCAACCTGATCGTATATACGGATCTGTACTTTTTCCAGCGGCGTACCTTCTTGCAGGTACACGGTAAATTCCCGATCGCTGGGTATTGGCGTAACCATTACATTGAGCACACCTGTTGTATTGCTGATCTCATCAGTAAGTTTACCGATCCTTTCGCCTGAGTTTTGCGTACTGGTAATAAGCTGCTCATCTACCTGACCATTGCAATTGTCATCGCGGCCATTTTTCACTTCTGCAGCACCGGGATGTATGGCAGCATCAAAGTCATTGCAATCACCGCCCAATATTACATAACCCCCTAATGGGATGGCAGACAATCTTGAACCAGCTTCCCGTCCATAACCATCTTTGTCCACATCCTGGTAATACCTTACCATCGGCAATCCTTCATCTACCTGACCGTTACAGTTGTCATCACGACCATTGGCCAGTTCAGGTGCTCCGGGGTAAATGGTAGCATCAAAGTCGGCGCAATCACCGCTCACCAGTACATAACCAGTTAATGGGATGGCGGAGAGCTTCGAATTTTCATTCCGTCCAAAGCCGTCTTTATCTACATCCAGGTAATAACGCTTCATCTGCAAACCTTCATCTACCTGTCCGTTACAATTGTCATCACGTCCATTGGCCAATTCAGGAGCACCGGGATAGATCGTAGCATCAAAATCGGCACAGTCGCCGCCCACCAGTACATAACCCGTCAATGGAATAGCTGATAATTTAGAGTTTTCGTTACGGCCAAAGCCATCCTTGTCCACATCCAGGTAATAGCGCTGCGTGGGCAGGCCTTCATCTACCTGACCATTACAGTTGTCATCACGACCGTTGGCGAGTTCAGGAGCGCCCGGATAGATCGTAGCATCAAAATCAGCGCAGTCACCACCTGATAATACCCAACCGGATACTGGAGTCAGTGATAATTTGGAGCCTTCGTTGCGTCCATATCCATCCTTGTCTATATCCTGGTAATACCGGCGTGCAGTATCAGTCTTGTTCAACCGGTATATGCTGATGGTACCGCTGATCTCATTGGCCACGAGAATATAGTGTTTCCCATCGGGGCTGGCAGTATTGGAAATATGAATAATGCCTTCAGGACCGTTATCACCGCCATAAGCAGCTGTGCTGCGTGGGTTCTTATAGTCCACGAATTTCACGTCGCCGGGATTGGTAATATCGTATACCATTACCCCACCCTGCCTTTCGAGACTGATGAAAGCGTATTGCTTTCCTTCTATGGCCGCAATCGTCAATCCTTCCGGTTCAGGCCCTTTGGAAGTACTGCGGCTTTTACGGGAATTACTCTCATGATCGGTATTGAAAAGCGGTTCATTCTCTGGCGTTTTGGCCAGGTATTGTTCGAAGTCGTCCTTGCTATCGAATGCCACCGATTTGGTAGTTGTATTCCAGATGGCAAAAGAACGGCCACCAATAAGGTGTATCTCATCGAAATCACCGTCACCATCGGTATCACCCGAAGAGGTAGTGATCCTTAAACGGCCCAGGTTGTTGTCGTCTTTGAGTTCTTTGGCATTGGGGAAAGCTGCAGAGTCCAGCTTATACGTAGCTGCGTTGACCCGTACCCTTTCGTTGAAGGCACTGTATTCACGATCATCTCCTTCATTGGCGCCTACAATATAAGTAGTGCCGTTGACGGTATAGTTCGCAATACCATCGGGCATGTACAAACCTTTCACCGGCCAGTTGGCAATGTGAATGTCGGTACCCCTGTCGGAAGCATCGAAACCATTGCCGGGCAGGCTATGGTCTTTTTTACCAAGCGGCCATATATCGGTGATCTTTTTAGCTACGATGTCCACCACTGCAAAAGCGTTGGCCTCTTGCAGAATGACCCAGGCTTTTTTGGAGTCGGGCGTGATGGTGATATATTCCGGCTCGAAGTTCTGCGACAGTGTAGTGATGGGATTTCCCCTGCGCACTCCCGCAGCAAGAAGATCGGCTGTTTGTGCATTGAAAGCGGTAAAGTCAAGCGTAGTAACCTGGTTTTGGGTAAGGGCCCCTATACCACCGGAGATGTCGATGATGCTGATAGAACCTTCGGGGTCTATAGTATAAGAATCATTCGGTTCTCCTTCGTTGGCTACCAGGATGGTTTTACCATCAGGCGTAAAGGTCACCATATCGGGCAGGGCTCCTACTGTAAGTTGTTTCTGGAATACACCATTGGTATTGAAGAAGACCACAGAACCGTTCAGTTGTTTAGTAGCGTTGGGCGCTGCTGCAACTACGATGCCATTGCGTACTGCCACGCTGGTGATGCCACCATAAGGTGTCATATCAACGGAAGAAATGGGCTTGATCGCAGCAGGATCGGAGAAGTCGGCAATGTCGAGCCTGTTCTGCAGGGCGCTGATGACAAAGAGTCTTTTGGAGGCGGAGTCATACGTTACGATCTCTGTGCTGGCATTGCTGTTGCCGGAAGGATCATAGCTGCCCAGGTAGGCCAACTCGATCTGCTTCGTAGGAACGGGCGCCTTACGGTCGTTGTCCCTGATGTAGACCGTCATGAATTGATTGCCAGTGATGGAAAGACCCGTGGGGTTTTCGAGACTCAGGATGAAATACTCGTCCTGCTCATTGGCGGCATCGTCGTTAACCGGTATAGTAATAGTTTGTGTAGCATCACTGCCAGCGGTAAAATGCAGGGTCTGCGTGCTCAGCGTGAAGTCGCTGGCGCCTGCCGTGCTGAAAGGAGCACCTTTTACCACCAGGTCTACAGAACCTGTACCAGGATTTGTGAGCTTAATTTGTACAGATGCTGTACCTGCAGCTTCTGATACAGAAAGCACTGCGCTGTTGAAGGTAATGGTGGTATTGCTACCGCCGGGGTTGCCAGGCGTATTCCATGCCGGCCATGATTGTGCAGGTGTACCGGAAGCAGTACCTGCCCAGTTGGCCGGGTTGGCAACCAGGGCTTTCACTGCAGCAGCTGTGCCCGAAAGCGTACCGGTATAATAAGCATTAACCGTATTACCGGCCGTATTGCCAGGTGCAGTACTTAAATTAATAGCATGGGCGCCATCAGTCAAACCAGCAGGAAGCATGGAGAAACTTCCACTGCAGCTGGTATTGGTAGCCAGCCAGGCATTCGAACTGAGGGCTGTAATAAACTGGGGAGCAGCAGGAGTACCGGTATATACGATCACCTGGTCGCCATTGGCGCTGAGACCAAAAGTGCTGCCGGTTACCGTGCCGATATTGGCTGTGCCTGCATCGTTGTTAATGGTAACCACCGTGCGGGCTGCTACACCGCCTGCAGGGGCTGTCCACACAATACCGCCGGCGCATTGGGCCGGCACATTGGTGGTGTATTTGCCATCGGTAAAGTTTATTTTGGTTCCGGGGAGGATATTAACGAAGGTTACAAAAGCGATGCGGTCATCGTTGGGCACCGCATTCATCTGGTAACCTACGAATAGCAGATCGCCGGGATTGAAGGTAGTTTGCGTAGCGATCGTAGTAAAGGAAGCCGATTGCACAGTTGCAAGGGCATTGTTGCTAAGATCTTCCACCACACCTGCTTTGAGCGCCACATAATATTGCTGGTTATTGGCCAAAGCAGCCGCTGGTGTGATGGTAATCGTATTACCAGAGAAGGTAGCATCAAAAGGCACATCGACTCCTGCTGCACTATTCAATTTCAACACTACCAGGTTATCAACATTGGCATTGTTAATAGCACTGTTATCTATATTACGTACATCTTCATTGAATGTAATAACAGGAGCTGTATTAACCGGAAGATCGATAGCGCCAGCTACCGGTAAAAAGCTCACTGATGGCGGCAGTACATCAGCCCCGGCAGGAGTACCTTCCAGGGTCACATTATCGAAACGGTTATTGCCTGCATCGCCACCACCGCCCAGGAGGAAGGTAACCCGTACTTTGAAATTGGGGTTGTTGTCAGCTGCGGGGATGGCGCTAAAATCAAAAGTCTGCAGTGTAGGATCACCATTGTTTGGATTAATGGTTGTCAGTAAGGTATAATTGGCACCATCTACTGTATAGGCGATTTCCTGGGTACCGGCTCCGGAGCCAGACCTGCGCGTAGCATATTTAAGTACTACATCACTATACCCTGTAGAGGGCAATGAGAATAGTAAAGAAGCACCAATGGGGTTGTTGATGCGCAGGTGATTACCGGGTGCATCCCCATTGCGGGCATTGAGGTTCAATACATTGAAGTTTTGTCCTGTACCATTGAGATAATCATCTGCACTGGTACCGCCGGCAATATAAGCCAGGCCAGCACCGCCCGCCGTATAGGAAGGCGCCAGGTGATTGGCTTCGGTATCAAAGACATTAAAATTCCAGTAATGAATGAGTGCCTGGGCGCTTACACGGCCAGTTACACCCAGCAAAAAGCAAGCAACAATAAGTAATGTTTTTCTCATACTCTTCCTGGTTTTGTTAGGCTGATTATTTGTGTTTGAAAATGTGGGTGCGATTCAATTTGTGGGCAGAGGGGAAGCGGGAGCAAACATATATCAGTTTTACAACCGGGGGTCAGCCAGGAAAACAATTAAACTAAAGTTAATATACGGTTAACACCAGGCTTTGGGGATGGGCCTAATGGTGAAGAGGCCACCCGTATGAAACGGACGGCCTCTTTGGTCACCTGCTATTATCTAAAACTGATGCCTACTCTTTCTGGAACTTAATAGTTCTGATTCCATCGATGAGCCCTACCTGTAAAAGATACAGTCCCTTCGACAGGTTGGCCAGGTTAAGGTTGGCCGATTGTTGACCACGGGCTACTTTCCGGGTCAACACCAATCTTCCGCTCACATCATACAGTAATAACTGATGAGCTTCCCCACCCCATTGTACCCTGATCTGATCCTTTGCAGGATTCGGATACAATTGCAGGCCCGTTGTATGCGCAACATCTTCTGCTAACGTAATTGGGCTGGTAGTGGCAGCCATCAGGCCAGTACCGGAAGACACGGATACATTGCTGAACCGGCTGGTGGTGAGCACTCCATCATTGTGAGAGGTTACTGCTAGTCCAACATAGATATTGGCCGTCATGGCAACTGTGCGGGTGGCAGTGACGGTCCAGTTAACACCATCGTCTGAACGGGAGGCCGTGAAAGCATCGCCATTGCGTACCAGCTTCAACCATTTGGGTGGCGTACCAGCTGCGTTGACCGAAGTAGTTGTTCCGGCCGTATTGGTACGATAAGAGATGGAGGTACCTCCGGTGGCTTTTACCAGGCTATTCACCTCTTTTGAATTGGCAGCAAGGGTCTCGCGGAACATAACGGCCGCTTTGGCAGCGCCATTGGTATTGCCCAGGGTATCCACCCGCGCAATGATCTGTCCATTGCCGGAGAAGGGCTGATATACATAATGGAACTCATCTGCCGTACCCCAGATATCTGCTCCGGAGCCTTTCACGGTAAATACACTGTTGCTGAAAGTGGCGCTTCCTGCAGCGGCTACTGCACCTATATCAGCGTTCTGCCAGGGTGATGGCAAGCCGGTTACAGGTGGCACTCCTGAAGTAGTGCCATTCAACGCACGCAGGTTGTCAATGTAATAGATATGGTTGGTGGCCGTATTAGGAGCAAAGAGCAATACCACACGGTCCACTTCGGCATCGAGTGTATTGGCATCGGGCACAGCATCCAGGTAGAAGTAGACGGTATGCCATGCGTTGGTCTGTGTTACCTTACCCTGGTAATTGCTATGACGGCCACGGGGGTAATTGGAACCATTGGACTTGGCACTGCTTTCCAGTTGCCAGGAAATGGGTGTACCTACGGGCGCTGTAGTGTATACATCCATAGCAAACAGTTTGGCATTTTGTTTAAACTGCTCACCATCTTTAATTGAAGCGGTAGTAAAGAATACTACATCATAAGGCGCCGCCGCACTCCTGGTATATTTTCCGGTAAGCGCTGAGCTGTTCACCGCATTGGGTGCGGGATTGGCACTATTAGGAACATACACGCCGTCGGACAATTGGTAAGTAAACAAATGGCTCGCATCATAATCTTCAAATACGGTGCTACCAGCAGTACCATAGGTCACTTTTTTGCCAATGCGGATATTGTCAATATAATAGGTATGAACAGCTGGCTTATTCGGACTGAATAAGAATACAAGCTGATCAATAGCCAGGTTGGAAGCGCCATTAGGAGCAGAAGAATAATAGAATGTGAGCGTTTCCCACTGGTTTTGTTTGGTGGTAATGGACTGATAGCTACTGTTGCGACCGCTGGGAAAGGGCTGCATGGCCAGGGTTTTATTCTGCAGGTTAATGCTCACCTCTGTACCAATGGGCGCACTGGTATATACATCTACTTGTACCTGGTATACCTGGTTCTTGAATGGACCAGCACTGGGAATGGTATTGGCTGTATTGAAGAACAACACATCATACGCTTCTGTAGGATTTCTTACATACCGGGCTACCGTAGAAGAAGTATTACCGGTGCCGGGTGCCGGATTATTGACGGAAGGAGTATAAGTGCCGATGGTAATGGTATTGTCAAAAGTGATGAGGCTGATACCATTGTAGTTTTCCAAAGTATCGGCTGCAATAATGGTCCAGGCAGCAGCGGACGATTCAGCTACCCGTACATTGTCAAAATAATACAGGTTGGCGGTAAACTTGCCAGGTTCGGGCAGGATGGCCATTTTATCGATGGCAAAAATGCTCGTATTGGAGTTGGCAATGGTTTGTGTGTAATTAAACTCCAGGGTTTGCCAACTGTTTTGCCTTGTAGTATAGGCTACATATTTACTGTGGCGGCCGGATGGAAATGCATTGACGGTGCTGAGTGCCGTATTCTCCAATTGCATGTCTACTTCTGTACCTACAGGCGCAGTAGTATATACATCGATGAATAATTTCTTTCGCCCCTGTACAAAATCCATAGCATTGGTAGTACCCACACTGCCAATGTAAAAATTATCATACTGTATGGCGGCATTGCGGGTATATTTACCTACCAGGGAAGAAGTATTCATACGCTCGGCTAAAGGATTGGCCACAGCCTGTTGCAAAGTACCTGTCAAAGGACCGTAGGTTGCCAGGCGCGTGCCTTCAAAATCATCATATACCTTGGATGCTCCCAATGGCTGTTTGAATGCGACCTTGCGTGAGAATGACTTTACAGAACAACCAGGAGTGGTAACATTCACCGTTACATCTCCGGGCGTAGTACCCCAATGCATACTAATGGCATTGGTACCCTGTCCGGAAACAATGGCAGCACCGGCAGGAACCACCCAATTATAAGTAGCGCCGGGAATGGTATCAATGCGATAATCGGCGAATGTTTCATTGGGATATACGGCATTCTTGCCATACACGGCATAATTGTAAATACCATTGTATACCCGCACATAGTCCACCTTCATATTGGTGGGATAATCGGCGGGCGTAGGTGGTATCTTACCTGTGTAAGGTGTATTGGGGCCGCCAACAGCGGTATTGAGAATAATGTACATCTTACTCGCATCGAAAGGCCAGGAACCGCCAATGGTGGTTTCCGGTGTCTGTGTTTGAAAGAGTACATTATCTATGTACCATTCGATCTTGTAAGGACTCCATTCAACGGCATATACATGAAAGCCCGTTGAAAGATCTACACCCGCCGGATACTGCATACCCGATTGCTGATGCACACCAGTTGGATAAGCATAATGAAGGGTGCCATTAAAAACGACAGGATTCTTATGCTTGGCCTCCATGATGTCAATTTCCCCGGTATTGGGCCAGCCTCCTACATCCGGCAACATCCAGAAAGCAGGCCAGGCGCCTCCTGCAGAAGGCAGCTTCATTCTTGCTTCAATACGTCCAAATTGAAAAGACTGCAGATCATTGACACCACCCACCAGTTTCGACATCAACTTGGCTGAAGTGTACTGGTAGGTGCGGTTGTTGACAGGATTCACTACCGTTTCATTCCTCGTGAAGATGGTGAGGGTTGTATCGGCCACCACTGCATTAGCAGCACGATACAATTGTAATTCACCATTGCCAAAACCGCAACCACTGCCCTGGTTACAGCCATCGCCTTCATATACGATCCATTTGGAGAGGTTGCCAGGTGTATTAAATTCATCCTGCCATACCAGTTGGCGCTGGCACAACACCTGCGCCGTCAGGAAAAAAGGAGATAACAATCCAAGCGCTATTACTACAAGAAAGGAAATAAGTTTCTTACCGGGCTGTAGCAAGACGCCGGCAGAATAAGGTCTACATTTTTTTTTCATATCACAAGCGTTTAATTGGTTACAAAAATGGTTACATGATTGGTCGGCTTTTTATTTTTAGATAATAGTTATAGAATAGGTACCAGGCTTTCTTCTTCCCTCCCTGCTGATCGATGAGGCCCTTGTTGTTCCAGCCTTCCTGGAAACGCGGGTTGTTGCGCCGGGGAGAGCGGAAGTCCGTCAATATCCAGGGAGAGATGCCTGAATAGCCGGCAGGCAGGCGTTGGAGCATGGCCAGCTGCTCTTTGTAATACCACTCCTGGTATTCTTCACTCCACATGGTGAGGCTGTCGGCGTGATAACCACCCAATGCTTCGGCTCCTGTTTCGCTAATAAAAAATGGCTTATCATAGGATATCACCCATTGGGCTGTACGACAATTCTCCGGCGTTCCATTGTACCAGCCAAGGTATTCATTAAAAGCTACAATGTCTGTATAGTTGCCCAGTGGATCATCTACTGTATGCAGGTTCTGTTGGTTGTCGTGTTTTACTTCCAGGGCAGCAGATACCAGGCGTGTAGCATCCTGGGCCCGGGCAGCTTCCAGCAGGGAACGCATAAAGGTGGTACGTGTATCGCTTACAGGAGTTTCGTTACCTACAGACCAGATGATAATGCTGGCGCGATTGATATCACGACTGATCATTTCACGCAATTGACCTTTGGCCTTTTCCAATACTTCCTTACTGGCAAAGTCGATGGTCCAGTACACGGGTATCTCCGACCATACGAGTATGCCCAGGGAATCGGCCATGCGCGTCATCCATTCATCATGGGGATAATGGGCCAGGCGTACCATATTACAACCCAGGTCTTTTGCCCATTGCAGCAACTGTAGGGCATCAGCTTTGCTATAAGCCCTCCTCGCCTGTTGGGGTATCTCTTCATGCACGCTGATACCCCGAAGAAAGAGAGGTTGCTGGTTCAACAGTATTTGTTTACCTGCTGTTGTAATGGTACGGAAACCGATCTTTTCTTCGGTACGGTCGGCGCCGGCACTGATCACAACACGGTAGCGTTTAGGGGTTTCCGGCGACCAGCGTTGTAGCTCGCCGATAGAGAATGCTACCTGTGCTGTGTTGTCCTGTGCAGGAAATGATTTTTTGATATGCAGTTCGGGTATTTCAATGGTAACAGGCGTGCCGGGCGCAGCATTGGCCAGTTGCACCCATCCTTCAATATCGTTTTGAGAGCTGGCTCCCTTTTTTAACTGAATGGCATAATTAACAATATGTGCTGTCGGCAATTCTACCAGGTTTACATCGCGGGTAATACCGCCATAGTTCCACCAGTCCGTATTGAGGGTGGGTATCTCCTGGGCATGTCGCTTGTTGTCTACTTTCACCACCAGGTAATTGCCGGCAGATTTTATAATGGTGTCTGGCACTTCAAAATTGAAAGGAGTGAATCCTCCTTTGTGGCTACCCAGTTTTTTACCATTGAGATAGACCTCGGCTTTGTAGTTGACAGCGCCAAAGTAGAGGAATACCTTGCTGCCGGGCTGCGATTTTTTAAAATCGAAAGACTTCTTATACCACACAGTCCCTTCATAATAGAGGAATTTGGCCTGTTGAGAATTCCAGTCGCCGGGTACACGCAAAGTGTATTTATCCGAATAACCGTGTTCCTTTCTATCTCCTTTATTAACGGGAATATCTGTATTCCAGTAAGCTTCGGCATCATTTTCACGGCGCTCTTTATAGCGGTAATCATAGTAGCCGGTTTCGTAGGGATCAACGATGTACTGCCATTTACCATTCAGGCTGGTTGTCTTTCTTCCCGGCAGGTTACCAATGAGCGCTTCCTGTGCCTGAGCGTGGCTGACAACAATCATCAATACTATAGTAAAAGCCAATGTTCTTATACTCATGTGTCCTGTTGGTGTTTAACAAAGAAGCAGCGGGAAAGCAGGGTAATTCAGCGGAGTTGCCCTGCTCCCGTCAGCTTCCATTATTTAATAGCCTTCGTTTTGTTCCAGCTTTGCGCCAGTATTCAAATCGATGGCCGATTGTGGAATAGGGAATAGCCCTTTCCTTGTTGCGACCTGGGAAAGGCCAGTTACCGGCTGCCCGGCCTGTGTATTGTATTTATTAAGGTAATTCGTTACCCTGTCAATCAGTGTGCCGGTGCGGAGTAAGGTCATGCGCCTGTTTTCTTCGGATACCAGTTCCCTTGCCCGTTCATCCAGGATGAAGTTGAGGTTGATATCTGCAGCAGTTACCTGTCCATGGGTCGGGTAATCCGGGTAGGCACGTTTACGCAGTTCATTGATGCTGGTAGCCGCATCATTGAGCTTTCCTTGCTTGAATTGCGCTTCCGCCTGTAGCAGGTAAGTTTCACCCAGGCGCATCATGGTAAGGTCTTTGAAACTTTGATAACCATTCAGGTCAGCAGGATTGAAGAAATTGTGCTTGGTAGTATAAGGAGCAATGCGCCAAACAGTATCCCCATCAGCAATGGTCAGCAGCTGGCCATACTTTGGCTTGGTGGGGTCATTATAGCGCAGCTCCCGGCGGATATTGTATTTCGAATTGCGTATATCGTATTGATCGTACAATCCGTACAATACCCAGTTGCTAAGCCTGAACCGGCCTATACCCCTGCCGCCAAGCGAATCCACAATCAGCATATTCGGAATACCCGCATAAAAAGGTACCCACATACGCCGGTGCTGATCGGACCCGGAAGAACCACCAATCGTGGTAAGGTCCTGTTCAATTACCCATATGGCTTCTTTATTGCCCTGCGCAAAACGTTGATTGCCCGTAATGAACATATCATTGAAATAATCGCCGGGCGAAGTAGCTTTTACACCATAACGAGTTTTGATCAGTTGATAAGCTCCGCTGGAGATAACAGCCTGGCATTCGGCTTCCGCCAGGTCATTCTTGTTCATGCGCAGGTATACCTCTGCCAGCAACTGATGGCACATGCCGGTACTGGGACGTCCGTCTTTTCTCACTTTATCAGCTTTGGGTAGAATGGCTGCAGCTGTCTTGAGATCATTTACAATAAGATCGTTGATGCTATCAATGGAAGCCCTTGTGAAATCAGTTTTGGGCGACCTTATAGGTTTAGAAGTCAGTGGCACAGGCCCCCACAGAGTAACCAGGAAGTTGTATACATAGGCCCTGTAAAACCTTGCCTCCGCTCCTACATAGGCTTTGTTGGCCGCAGAAGTACCGGTTACAGCAGGATCTTCAGCAGCTTCAATAAGAATATTGGTATTATTGATAGTAGTATATGCCCAACGCCAGAAGATACTGGCCGAAAAATCGGTAGAATTCATAGTTTCATTATTCACATAAGGATACATCGCGCTGGTGGTTTGTCCGTTGATGACCATATCGGTACCGAGATACATGGCGCCCAGGAGGCCTTGGTCATCATCGGTTGTATATTGAGCCCGCACGCGGCTCATGATACCTGTTATATTTGCTTCAAAGCCCAATGAATCTGATAGTGTATTTTGTGGAGCGTAGCTGGATTGAAGGTTCTCATCCAGAAACGATTTGCTGCAGGAGGCCAGCAATATGACCACTATCCATGCATACCGGTTTATCGTTTTCATCACTTAATATTTTATATTGAGCTAATTATTTTAAAGTAAGGTTTACGCCGAATACATAACTGGATACCTGCGGGTAGTTATTGTAGTTGGTGCCTGCAGGCAGGGATTGGTAACTGGCTTCGGGGTCCCATCCCAGCCAGGGTGTCCAGGTCTTGATGTTTCTGCCGGCAATGTAGAAGGAGGCAGCGCTGAAACCGTATTTACCGGCAAATTCCTGTGGTACGGTATAGTTCAGTGTGATATCCTTTAAACGGGTATAGCTGGCATCAGACGGATAGTTATAGTTATTAGGGTTTGTATAGGCCAATGAAGGACGCGTGGGATTCTTATTTTCTTTTGTCCAGTAGCCTACTTCTGCCGGTACATTGATGGCGCCTGATTGATCGGCATTGTTATAGATCGCATTGTTCTTCTTAGCCCCCTGGAAAGTTTGAATGAAGATGCGCAGGCTGAAATCGCCATAGGTAAAGGTATTGGTGATGCCGCCTGTCCATTTGGGAGCAGTATAACCAACTATCTCCCGGTCAGCCGAATTGATGACCTTATTGCCATCCAGATCGGCAAACTTCAGGAAACCTGGTTTGGCCGTAGGATCTGATGCGGACGGATCTTCTCCTTCCTGCCATACGCCGATAAGCCTGTAGGTATAGATAGCGCCCAGCGACTTGCCGATAAACCATCCATTGCCCGGATCATCTTTACCATCGCCATATAATTGCGTCAGCTTGTTTTTGTAGGTAGAAAATACCAGGGAGGTTTGCCAGCTGAACTTACCAGTTTGCAAGTTGGTAGAATTCAAAGTAATATCCAGACCACGATTCTCCAGTTGGCCAATATTGGCCAATACAGAACTATAACCAGTCATGATCGGCAATTGCCTGCTTAAGATCAGGTCTTTGGTTTCTGTCTTATATACTTCAATAGTACCGCTGATCCTGTTTTTGAGTAAAGAAAAATCAATACCGATATTCTGTGCGGTAGTGCTTTCCCATTGCAACGAGGCATTACCCAGGTTATTAGCTACTAAACCAGTGACGGTTTGGTTGTTGTGTACATAGTTGATAACGTTTTGGGAAGTTTGGGTCTGGTAGGGGTTGATGGCAGAGTTACCAGTAGTACCATAGGATACCCGCAGTTTCAATGAATTGATAAAGGCAACATTATCCATGAACTTTTCATTGGTAATATTCCATCCCAATGCCACTGAAGGGAAGGTGCCATACTTATCGGTTTGTGCACCAAAACCGGAATAACCATCCCGGCGTACCGTAGCAGTCAATAAATATTTCCCTGCATAGGAATAGTTCAACCTGCCCATTTGTGATACAATGGAATAGATCGAAGAATTGGAGGTGGTAGACTGGGTGGTGGCAGCAGCGGTGTTATTGTAATTCAGCCCATCATTGATAAAGCCCCTGGCAGTAATAGATGAGTTGAACGATTTGTTTTGCTGGGCGCTGTACAAGGCGGTAATATCAAAATGATGATCGCCGATGTTTTTGGTATAGCTAAGAATGTTTTCCAGTATCCAGTTGGTAGACTCTGCGGAATATACATAAGCTGTACCCAGGTTGTCATTCATATTCCGGCCACTGTAGTTGGCGTTCCGGGAAGGCAGGTAGGTATAGTTACCATTGAGCCGGTATTTCAATCCTTTCAGGAATTTGGGCGCTACATCTACATAACCGGTTCCCGTAAGGTTATTACCGCGGTTAATGGAAGGCTGATACAAACCAAGCAAGGGATTCGTATAAAGCGTATTCCCATACATGGGCCAAATGCTATAAGTACCATCAGTATTATAGAGTTGCCCATAAGGACTCATCTGCCCGGCCAGGGTAAGGTTCACTTTACCGCCATCGGTATTATTGTTGGTATAAAACAACGAAGTTCCCAGTGACAGCCAATCGGTAAGGTTGGCATTGAGGTTTGACCGGATGCTGATACGTGTGTACTGGTATCCCTTGAGCAATCCATTGTCTTTCGTATACTCACCATTGAGATAGTATTTTACATCTTTTGAACCGCCGGATACACTGAGGTTATGAGAATGGATATATCCCTGACGGCTTACCTGATCCATCCAGTCAACAGTATTGCCGGCCAGCAGGTTGGTTACTTCAAATGCATTGGGTACAGAATCATTGACAGGATTGGGATTCACCCGGCCCATCTGCCTGTTCCAGTTTACATTCTTCAGTTTATATTCTTCTGCATTCATAGGCCTCAACTCATGGGCCATGAACTCCGGGCCAAAAAAGCCATTGTAGGCAATGGTGGGTTTACCAGTTGATCCTCTTTTGGTAGTAATGAGAATAACGCCGCTTGATCCACGGGTACCATAGATAGCTGTAGCAGAAGCATCTTTCAATACTTCCACTGATTCGATGGTATTGGGGCTGATATCATTGGTGAGACCTGAAAATGGTACTCCATCCAGGATGATCAGGGGCGTAGTGCTGGCGTTTATTGAATTAAGACCACGCACCTGTTGGTTGGCAGAGGCGCCGGGAGCAGCAGAGACCTGGGAAAGGCTCCATCCTGCCACAGATCCTTCTACGGCCTGCAGCACGTTGGTGACAGGTATCTTACTAAGCCGGTCTTTGGGCACGCTGGTGACAGAACCGGTGATGTCCGATTTTTTCTGGGTGCCATAACCCACTACAATGACCTGGTCCAACTCACTGTTTACCCTTGTGAGGATGATCGTCAGTTCCAGGGAATCGCCTGTATTGGTCTCCAAACTGAGATAACCAACCCGGGAGAATACCAATACAGCACCCGGTTGGGATTGTATCTGAAACTGACCCTGGTCGTTGGAGACTACACCTGTGGAAGTACCCTTTATGGTCACGGATACATTGTTAAGCGGTTCACCTCCCACGGAAGTAATACGGCCTTTCACCAGGCGGGCAGCTTCTTGTGCCTGTAAAGAAATGGAGGCTGGCAATAAAAAGTTGAATAGCAAAATGAGGGTGGCCAGGCCTGGATAGAGCGGCCGGCAAAGCAGTCGTTTACGCATACAGCAAGTCATAAAAGGTTAGTTTAAAAAAGCGGAAATCGTTATATTGTGATCGGTCAAAACTAAACAGATGAACGGCCTTTAAGAATTATTCTACCTCAGCTTTACCACAACATTGAAATCTAAATAGCTCATTATCAATAGTCGATCACCTCATCAAGACCTCAACACCCCATGCCACACCGACCGATTGCTTCCCTGCTGCTATTGCTTTACCTGTTTAACCTTCCTGTAACGGGGATTGGTCAAAATACCATTGGATTGCCTGAGATCATGAACTATGCCACGCAGGATTATCATGGCGGTACACAGACCTGGTCGGCCCAGCAAAGTGGAAATGGAGTATTGTATTTTGGCAATAATGATGGTCTGCTGAGTTTTGATGGAAGCTACTGGCGACAATATCCGGTATCCAATAAAACCGCCATTAGGTCTGTGCTCATCGATTCAGTGAGCGGTAATATTTATGTGGGCAGTCAAAATGAGCTGGGCTATTTTTCACCGGGTCCGGCCGGCGACCTCATCTACCACTCCCTCAAAAAGCTGATACCGGAACAGTACCGGGAATTTGCCGATGTATGGCATATTATCATTACAGGCAATGCAGTCTTCTTCCGCACAAACCAGAAGATATTCCAGTTTTTCAGGGATAATAACACCGTACGGGTGTACCAGGCTCCCACGGAATGGCGGTACATGAAGAAAACCGGAGACCGGTTGCTGGCTCAGGATCGCCGGCAGGGTATACTTGAATTCAGGAATAATAAGTGGGAACCAGTGTGTGATCATCCTGCTTTGCAGGAAGGACTTATTACCAGTATACTGGATTATCGTTCCGATACTTTATTGGTCACCACCCTGCGGGATGGCATTTTCCTTTTACATGGCGCCCAGCTATGGCGTATGCCCACAGAAGCTGATGGAATATTCACTTCCAGCCGTATCTATTGCGCTGCCCGGGTGAATACGGATGAATTTGCCATTGGTACCACTTCGGCAGGATGTTTTATTATCAATGCAGCAGGCAAACTGGTACAAACGATCTCCCGGTCGGACGGGCTTCAGAACAACAATGTACTGTGCCTTTTTGCCGATAATAACCGGAACCTTTGGGTGGGGCTTGACAATGGCATTGACTATGTGGCTTACAATACGGCCATTAAAAAGATATTGCCTGATAAGCAGAATCAGTTGTCTGGTTACGCCATCAACATTTTTAATAACCGGCTTTATATCGGCACTTCCGATGGATTGTACCAGGTGCCGCTGGAAGGAGCTGTAAAGGACCTCAGTTTTTCCAAGGGGCTTTTCAGCCGGGTGCCCAATAGCAATGGGCAAGTATGGTGTGTAGAAGAACTCAACAAACAGGTGTTGATGGGGCACCATGAAGGATCTTTTCGGATAGAAGACAACAGGCTATCTCCTATACTGGAGCATATTGGCTCCTGGCTGTTTATTCCTGTGCCGGGATCGAATGGTAAAACGCTGATAGGTGGAACCTACACAGGTCTTGAGCTGTTTGACTACAATGGCCAGCAATGGGTGAGCCGGGGAAAAATAGAAGGGCTCAATGAGTCCCTGCGCTTTCTGGTGCCGGAGAATGACAGTATTCTATGGTCGTCACATCCATTGAAAGGTATATACAGGCTGGTATTGTCGCCCGATAAAAAAAAACTAACCTACAAATTATACACGCATAAGAACGGATTGCCCGATGATTTCAGCAACTGTGTACATTTTATCAGGGGAAAAATGGTGGCCACCACAACCAGTGGTGTTTATGAATATGTGGCGGCGTCCGATTCTTTTGTGCCCTCCCACATTGTACCGGAAGCATTGCGGGGAAAGAACATCCAATACCTGCGGGAAGATGCGCACAACAATATCTGGTTCCAGACAGATAAGAAGGTTGGATTTATTGACTACAATAAGCCCTCGGGCAGTGAACCCTTTTCCATCCTGTATTTGCCAGAACTCACCAATAAACTGGTGAGGGGTTTTGAGTTCATTTATCCCTATGATATGGAGAACATTTTTGTGGGATCGGAAAAGGGCGTATATCATGTGAATTACAAAAACTACTTACAGCAGGCGCCGCAGTTGTCTATCCTTATCGGGAAAGTAAAAGCCATCAGTAAATCAGACAGCCTGGTATATGGTGGTTATCCTGCACATACAGACAAAGTAGCCTCCTCACTACCCAGCAGGTGGAACTCTTTTCATTTTGAATATTCAGCGCCTTTTTATGGGCACCAGGAGAATATTGAATACAGTTACCAATTAGCCGGCTTTGATGATCAGTGGTCTGACTGGACTAAGAAAAGTGAAAAGGATTATACGAACCTGCAGGCGGGGAAATACACTTTCCTGGTAAAGGCCCGTACGAACCTGGGCAATGAATCGAAACCGGTATCGTATAGCTTTGTGATCAATCCTGCCTGGTACCAGACGATGTGGGCTTACCTGGCTTATTTACTGCTGTTGCTGTTGGCCATTTATGCGTATGCCAAGTGGCAGCGGAAGAAATTTGCCTTACAGCAACAGCGCTATGCCAAAGACCAGGAGCACCTGCGGTATATGCACCAACTGGAAACAGAACACAATGAAAAAGAGATCGTGAAGCTGCAAAACGACAAGCTGGCCACAGATGTTGAATTCAAGAACAGGGAACTGGCCAGCGCTACCGCGCACCTGGTAGAAAGAGGAAAAGTGCTGTCAACGATCAAGGATGAGCTACTACGGCTACAGAAAACAACTGCTGTACAAGGGGTAGCGGTCGATTTTTCAAGGGCCCTCACTATACTGAACGGTGCAGAGAAGAATGATAATTACTGGGATCAGTTTGTTTCCCATTTTGACCAGGTATATAGCAATTACCTCACCATCCTGAAGACCCGCTACCCTACCCTAAGCCCTACAGACCTGAAGCTGTGTGCGTATTTGCGGATGAACCTTTCTTCGAAAGAGATCTCGCAGCTTATGAATATATCAGTCCGCAGTGTGGAAATAGCCCGTTACCGGCTGCGTAAAAAGCTACACCTGGCCACGGATGATAACCTGACTGACTTTTTGATTGCTATCAGTAAGGAGCAGTAGAGGCGGCAGTCGGCAATTGGCAATCGGCAGTGCGTTTGCTTCGAAAGGTTCCTTAAGACAGTTTCCACAGGATGACAGCTTACTTTAACCTTATTCTGACCGAAGGCTTTTCACGGGGTTCATAAGGGCTGCTTTAATAGCCTGAAAACTCACGGTGAGCACGGTGATCACAACAGCGCCCACACCAGTAGCCGCAAAGATCCACCAGGCGAGTGGAGCCCGGTATTCATAATTCAGCAGCCAGTTGCTCATAAAATAATAAGCAATGGGCATGGCGATCAGCAGGGAAATGCCTACCAATACTACAAACTCTTTGGAGAGCAATCTCCATACATTGTAAATAGAGGCGCCCAATACTTTGCGTACACCAATTTCCTTGGTACGCTTTTCAGCAACAAAAGAAGCAAGGCCAAACAGGCCGAGACAGGAAATAAATATAGCGAGCACTGCAAAAAAAGTGGCCAGTTTACCTATACGTTCTTCATTGCCGAACTTTTTGGCATATTGTTCATCGACGAAGGTATAAGTGAAAGGACTACCCGGATTGTGTCTTTTAAATACGGGCGTTATTTTAGCCAATGCCTCACTGGTACTCATCCAGGGAGCCAGTTTTATGTTGAGCGTACTCACGCCCTTTCCGAGACGGAAAAAAGTAGGTTGTACGGGTGCAAAAGGCGATTCGCGGAGAATATCTTTCACGATGCCAATGATCTTGTATTCCTTACCACTGCTTTTTACAAATGCGCCCAGCGGTTCTTTATAGCCAATCAATTTTACGGCTGCTTCATTTAAAATGATAGCTGTAGAGTCTGTAGCAAAAGCCCTGGAGAAATCTCTGCCCTGTGCTATATCCCATCCCAATGTTTTACCGTATTCATAAGTAATGCTATTGCTCATCACCAGGGGTGTAAACCCGGCTTTCTTGCCTTCCCACATAAAATCTGTGGTTCCACCATCCTGGTAGGTAATAGAACAGGAAGCTGCAGCCACATCATATACTGCACCTGACTGAAGCAGATCAGTCCGTAAGGCTACCAGGCTCTTCCGCAACTCCGGGGTATTGATGTTTACTTCAATAAGACCATTGCGGCTATAACCCACCGGCCTGTTCTTCGCATATTGTATCTGCCGGAATACGATGATGGTGCCAATGATCAGTATTACAGAAACAGTGAACTGGAAAACGACCAATACTTTGCGGGGCATGGTAGCAAAACGGCCTGGCCTGAATACGCCTTTCAATACTTTTACAGGCTGAAAGGATGATAAATAAAATGCAGGGTAGCTACCAGCCACCAGACCGGTAAGCACACTAAATCCAATCAGGGCCAGCCAGAACAAAGGCTGGGTCCATAATATACGCATCTCTTTACCTGCCACCTCATTGAAGAACGGCAGGATCAGCTGCACAAGCAATAAAGACAATAGAAAAGCCACCAGCACTACCAGCATGGACTCGCTCATGAATTGCAACACGAGCTGCTTACGCATCGATCCAATGGCTTTACGGATGCCCACTTCACGAGCCCTTTTCTCAGAGCGGGCGGTACTGAGGTTCATAAAGTTGATGCAGGCCAGCAGAAGTACAAAAACGCCAATAATCCCAAAGAGCCAAACAAAGGTGATGGTGCCGCCCACATTCACCCCATTCTGAAAATCGGAATACAAATGCCATTTACTCATGGGGTGCAGGAAAAACTCAGGATGGTAAGCAGGTGGATTCTCTATTTTCATCCGCGTCTCTTTGATCCTGGCCGATACAGCGGCAAAATCAGCACCCGGTTTCAGTTGGGTAAAAAGCTGGAAAGAGTTGTTGTCCCAATCTTCTGCTCCTCTTTTGGCATTATTGTCGGTCGTTACAAACAACTGCCAGGGCGCCAGGAAAAGTATATCCTTGAAATTGCTGTTGCCCGGAAAATCTTCATATACACCGGTTACTTTTACGGTTTGCTTATTATTAATGGTAAGGATCTTATTGAGCGGGTCCTCCTTGCCAAATAGGGTACCGGCCAATGACTGGGAAAGGATAATGGAATTAATACCTTTCAGGCCGCCACGACTGCCTGCCAGCATGTGTAGGGACATCATTTCTGTAAAATCAGGTTCCACATAATTGCCCAGTTTGGAAAACTGTTCATTGCCCGAAGCCAATACCACCTGCTGGGATTGAGAGGACAGGCTTACATAGGCAAAGTCGGGGTATTTGGTGCGCAGTTCCTCAGCCAGGGGGACAGGCATTACATCGTAAGAGGATTTATCACCATCGCCAAACTTTACAAACTGCCACACCTTTGCAATACGATTGTAATGATCAAAGGATTTATTATAAGAAAGTTCATCAAATATCCAGAGGCCAATGAGGATGGCTACTCCCAAACCAGTAGCGAGACCGGCTATATTGATAAAGGAAGAAACTTTGTTCCTGAACAGGTTGCGCAGGGCAATTTTGAAATAGCTCTTAAGCATGGCATAGAAGGTTTTGGTAGGCAAAACCTACCATAAAAATGCCAATTTGCCACACACTTCTTTATCAGCTACTTATATCATGATAAATACCTTAATTGTCCGGTTTTGATACGACGGCTGTACGCTTGTACAGGAGTTAGGATGCATTTGTCAGGCTGAGTTTATCGAAGCCGCCTTCGACAGTCTCAGACTGATAGTCATGCATCTAGGGCAGCTTCAGCCTGGCTATGACTGGCAAGTGATCGGAAGCATATTGTTCGTCTATAACAGTATGGGAAAGTACGGTAAAGCTGTTGGAGGGTTTATAAGCGATGAAGTCAATGGTTTTAGTCGGATTAATCTGTGGTATGGTGAATCCGCAGTTCTGTAAACAGGTGCGGGTGAAATGCTGATCAAGTGTATTGATCACGGCGCCGCCTGCTGCGGCATTAAGATCGCCGGCCAGGATAACAGGGTTGGTTTCTTGCTGTAGGATACCAGTGATGGCATTAATTTGCAATACGCGATTGGTATCATTGCGTTGGGCATCGAGGTGGGTACAGGCCAGGATGATCTTTTTACCATTTATTGTTATGCTGGCAAGGGCCAACACGCGGGGCTCACCTTTGGTACCTTCAGCCGTTGGCAATTTGTGGGTAGTGCCGCCTGATAAAGCATACCGGGAGAGAATGGCTACGCCGTAGTCTCCGCCATCATGGTCGATTGCCTTGGCAAAGTAGAAGTTCATCTTCGTTTTCTCTGCCAGGGTAACAGCCTCATTCATACCGGAGCGTTTGGTATTGACATCCACTTCCTGCAGTGCTACTACATCGGGTTTGTATTTGTTGATCACGGCCGCAATAGCATCGATATCGATATAATTGGCTTTGGAAGGCGGATTGGCATGATGGATATTGTAGCTCATGAGGGTAAGCTCCTGTTTGTTGACGGATTGACCGGTATTTTTCTGCACGCCACAGGAGGTCAGTAAAAGCAAGGACAGGTAAAGCAGGTTACGAATAGACATGGTAATTAGTTTATAATCCCGACGAGGATGAGTTGTCTTCCACAAACATACGACTCCCAATAATGAGTTTCCAAATCTTCGATAGCATTTGTCCTATAATGTCCGGTTTTGTCCGGACATTATAGGATATAACAGGACATTACCGGACATCCTATTTGATTAGGCATAGCTGTTGATATACCTTTGTACAGTTGTGCTGAAAATGAGGTGAAGCCCTGGTCATACCATGGTGATACCGTAGTGAAGCCGGGGTGAAGCCGTAGTAATCCCAACAAAATAGCATTGATAGCCCAAAATAGCTTCTTACACCAAAAGCGGCAGGGGCGCTGGTGCCCCTAAAGTACATCCAGAGTCATGAGATAGGCACCGTGCCTGATAGGCTCTGGAAAATATGAGTCTTTCTCTATGGATACTACAAAATTGCATAAGGGGAATGGATATAGTATTATATTAGTTGCTTCAAATGATATTACAATATGACCTGGTACGAAGATGAGATCAAGCGGATAGAACAGGAGAAAAGCAAGCTGACCTATGAACCGAAAACAATTTTCTATGGCAGCTCCTCTATCCGGATGTGGAATGATCTCTATGAAAATTTCAAATACTACTACCCTGTCAACCTGGGTTTTGGTGGTTCCACACTGGCTGCCTGCGTTTGGTTTTTCGAACGGGTACTCCCTGTTTATAAACCCGAACGCATTGTTTTTTATGCGGGCGATAATGACCTGGGCGATGGCCGTCATCCGGAAGAGATCTTTATCTTCTATGAGCAACTGGCCGTGCAGATCAACACCTGGTTTCCCGGCACTTCCTTCTATTTCATTTCTATAAAGCCCAGTCCGGCTCGCTGGAATATGATCGATAAGATCCGCTATACCAATACATTGGTAAGGGAGGCAATAGAAAAACGGGGCAGCCCCTTTCATTATATCAGTATCGAGGAGGGTATGCTGGACGAGACGGGCAACCCGGTAACAGACCTCTTCCAGGAAGATGGGTTGCACCTGAGTGACAAAGGTTATAGTGTATGGAAAAGCATCCTGTTGAATTACCTCCTGCAAAATCCTTAAGGATTGCATAACATACGGATCGAAACTTTAAGTCTATATTTTGTCACATTACAGCCATGAAGAGGGAATATCGTAAATGGTTTAGTCCGGCGCTGCAGAAAGAAATGGAGTTACTGGTGTTTGGACACGCCGGAACACCGGTGCTTTTCTTCCCTACCCGCACTGCCCGCTTCTATGATTATGAGAACTGGCGGATCATTGATGCTGTAAAACCCAGGATAGAAGCAGGGACCATACAGATATTTTGCGTAGACAGTATTGACACGGAAAGTTTCTATGCATCTATTCACCCCGCGGATAAAATAAAACGGCACCTTCAATACGAACAATACATACTGCAGGAAGTGCTGCCCTTCATCAGGCTCACCAATTCTTTTCCCAACGGCATAGCCACCGCAGGTTGCAGTCTCGGCGGCTATCATGCACTGAATATCGCCTTACGGCATCCCTGGCATTTCAGTAAGGTGACAGGCATGAGTTCCCGCTATGATCTTTCTTTATCATCCCATAAATTTCCCGACCTGCTCAACGGTTATTTTGATGAGAACATCTACTACAACATGCCCAGCATGTACATGCCCAATTTAACAGATCCCATATTGCTGCAACACATCAAGCGGTTAAAGATCGAACTGGTAGTAGGCAGGGAAGATCCCTTTTATGAAAATAACCTGAACTTAAGTAACGCACTCACGTCAAAAAACATCCCACACAACTTCTATGTATGGGATGAAGAGGCACACCGGCCAAGGTATTGGAGAAGGATGGTACAATGGTATTTATGACAATTGTATCCACAAGCCACTGAAAGTGTATGAACGTGGTGCTCCATTAAATACATAAGTAAAAGCAGTAAATCCAGGATCGGCCGCGTACGGCCCTACAAAACCGGTACCGGGATCATATACCTGAAAGCTGTTGATAGCTATCCAGTGGGCGTTGTCATTGACCAGCAACAGCTGGGCCTGACCACCTACAGGAAGTGCTATGTAATCTGTAGGGCCCACTATATTTCCCAATGCCGGGGGATTGATGAGGCCTATTTCCGTGTTCAACAGGTCGGGCGCACCGCCTGGATTCGTAACATTCATAGCCTGAAAAGTGGCCATGGCGGCATTATTGTAACGGGTCATGATATTGGCGGGATTGGCGCCGTGCTGTACAGCCATATACGCCAGGGCAGAAGGCGGGTTCATATCCTCCACAGGAGCCTCGTATTGATAGGTGGCGGTATTTAACCCGAGGTTAAGACAACCAGTTATCTGATAAATACTTTGGGCAAAAGCCGCCGGCCCTGCAGCCGTGAACCCATTGGCCAGGTTGGCCGTGTCCAGGATGTTGGTGTAATTCGCATGACCGATATGGTCGAGGGCAGCGGCGAGCGCAAAGGCTCCGCAACTGTTGGTGGAGGTTTGTTCCACCCCATTGTAATTGTTGAAAGGCATGATGAATTAATTTTAGATTGTGAATGGTGAGTTGTGAGTGCTTTTGCTTCGAAAGAGACGCGGGCCTTTTGCTTCGATAGCGGATTTCTCCCTGCGGTCGAATTGACAAAATACGGAGAGTCGTTATGCAAACTTGATCAGGTAGTTCACATATACGTTTTTGGCCCTGGTTTCGGAAGTGACGCGTACGCCGCCCGGAGGGCTGGCCAGATCATCAGTAGGGGTTCCGGTTAGTGTGGGAGGCATTTGGGTAACTGCTGTAGCCGTTACATTGCCTGCGGAGAAAGCGGTAGATGTAGGATTGTTGTAGCTATGCTGGTGTGTTTGCAACGCATCCTGCTGTATGGAACCTACTGCACTGCTGGTTTCGCCATTGGGCAGTACCCGTGTAGCTGTATCAGGATCCCGGTTGGTTCCCAGGTCAACCATGCGCAGGAAATACCCCCTGTAATCGGGAATACTGAATTGCCCGGATGCTTCCTTTCCGGTATTGTACTGATTGCCGATAGCATTGTACAATTGTCCATACTCGCCAATGGATAAGGTACTGCCATCACAAAGCATCCACCCAAAATTTTCCGTTACAGTAGCATAAACTGTTGTAGTAATGGGATTAACAGGTAGTGTTGCTATCTGGCCGGCAAATGCTATTACAGCGCCTACCGGCATTTGTGCACTTAAAGAATTTGGCATGCCGGGTGTGGTGGGTAATGTAGGTGTCATCTTTATTTGTTTATATTGGTTATGAGATCGGGCAATTGGCTCCCCTCCTGTATTACCTGCATGGCAGTAGGCAATGTGATATGCCAATGCTTTTCTTCCTGCCGGTGGTGATGCCAGTGAGAAACATTTTTGAGAGGGGAAGCTATATTCAGTGAAACACTGTTGACGGGCACAAAGGGATACGGCGACATCCACAGCATACCAGACATCAAATAATACAATACCTGGTAATTGTGCTCTGGGCGTACGGGCAGGTATACCGTAGCAGCCTTTGCCTGTAAGAAGGGTCTGAGTGAATCATCGGGGCCCTGAGAAGCATAGCTGTACCTGGCAGGCTGGTTATCAAAGCGCCAGGTCATTTCATCCCATTCCAGCGCCTCCTCCATAAATTGCCGGTAACGTTGTTTGTTGCCCTGGTATCCTGGCGGTACAGACGGCGCTACCGGCTCTCCTACTTTTGCTGCATTGATCTGCAGTAAGAGGTCTATACAATTCTCATAGAGGGATGATTTTTCAATATTGGTCAGCAACAATGGATTGACCTGCTGATCACCCCGTGCATAGCGGGTGATATTGTCATCATACTGCTGCATTAACTGCTGGTAAGCGGTCACGATCTCATTGTACACGGCCATTTTCCATTCATTGAGCTTATTGTCGGAAACAGTGGACGTAACGGTAGCCACCAGTACAAAGCTGGCAGGCTGCACGGACGATATGGGAAGTGGGCTGCTAATGCCATTAATAGCCAGGGCTACCTGGGTGATCTCCTTATTCAATGGGATATTCTCTTCCTTGTGCTTATCCTTCTTCACCAAAAATGGTTGAGAGCCGATGATGCCGGTTATTTCAGTGAGGGCTGAGTCCGCTGCCAAATAGGCGGTCACAATAGCGGTAGTAGCCATATAACCAGGGGGAACCGGTATATATTTTTCCATTTCATCCTGGTTAGCGCTAATACTGGTAGTAAGGGTTAGTTCCGGCGGCAACAGGGATTTGGTAACCTGGTAATAGCTGAGGTATTCAACATAATTGGCGGGGGTAATATCATGGAAGCTATTGATGTTTTTTTGCCGGGGGGATAAGGGTTTGCCAAAGTGGGTATTGTTCAATACTTCCTGTGTATTAATGAATCCTTTAGCGGGATCTTCCATTTTCAATTCCAGCAAAAAACGATAGCCATAGTTTTCGAGGCTGATGCGGTACACTTTATTCACCCAGCGGTAAATGCCCCTGTAGTTATGCTGGCCCTGATGGTTATCAAACAAGCTGGATTGGATCTCTTCTTTTTCACTGACAGTGTGGTTGGTCCTTGACCTCAATACGGACTCCTGAATTCGGCTAAGGGTTTTATTTACTACAGCCTTAGCAAAGCTATCGGTAAGATCTATGCCGGGAGCGCCACCTGTCATAGTTTTGCTCCAGGAACCGTTGTACACAGCCTGTGGTCCATAACTCACCGTGAGATTATCGTAGTTGATCGTTTTGGTGAAAGCTGCTACAGTTTTCTGCACTTCTGTCAACAACTCATTGGTCGTTTCATTTGTCTGGCTACCTTGTTCATTGGAATTGTGGGTGGTGTGTACAGACTGTTCGCTGGTATGGATCAGTGAGCGCCTCACCACTTTCTTCTTTTCTCCTTTCAGTACATTTACTATTTGTGACACTTCGCCCATACTATAGGACTGTAACTGGTACCTCGTCAGTTTCAGGCGGCCAATGGCATAAGGCGCTACCTGCCCTGTGGCAACAGCCACTTCCGGGTAAGATGGCAGGGGAAAGATCGTGGCAGGCAATATCACGGTAGCCTGTAACAGTGATGACAAATGTTGTTCTGGCGATTGTGCAGCCGATGCTGCCGGTGGGAACAACTGATTGGCGAGGTTAATGATAAGTAAGATCTTATTGACGTCTATAAAGAATTTTTCCCGGTAGCCAATGAAGATAGTCAAAGCAAAATAGTTTTGCCATAACTGATCTATCACCTGTTCGTTCTGCAGTAGCGTTGTGACAAATTGCTCAAGGTCTTCATACCCGGTTTGCTCCAACAATAATTCGCTATGGTGGTGATGCTTATTAGGCTCCCGCAGGGCATCATAAATATCGGGAAACACATTAAACGGTGGCGGCACCTTATCCAGGCTTCCGAAATACTGACCGGTGAAAACTGATCCATTTTGCAGGAACTGCAGCGCCTGGGCTTCCATATTCGACCGGTCTTTTGCTACGGCCAGGGGTATCAGCACACTATACAGGGAATTGGGAGACGTATTGGCCGGATCATAACTAAAGAACTGCCAGGACTGCGCAGTAATTGATGCTGTTGGCCAGGGTTGCACATCAACATAAGGAAACAGCGGTGCTCCGATAGACATATCCGGCCCCAGGTCTTCGGTGCTGTCATTGGGATCCAAAGGAGGCACAAGCGGTTTAAGCGGCACTGGTGGCGCCGGAGGAACAGGATGTTCCTTAAAAGAATAAATAGCAATAGTACCATCAAAATGTGTTTGCAAAGCCGGGGTATTACTGCCTCCATAAAACAAGTTGCCCAACAACACCATTTCTTCATCATTCACTGTGGTAAGCAGGTATCCATGAATAAATCCATCTGCACCTTTGAGTTTTATTTCCTGTTTGTTATTGCCTGCCAGCAGTCCCGTCATGAGGGGCATAGGCTGGAGAGCGTGATAGAACAGTTCGTAACTGATAACAGGGATCTCATCAGCAGAGGCCTTGGCGTAACGGCTGAATGTGGTAACGATCCGGACGGTTTTATTGATCACAAATTCAGTCATGGTATACAGTTGAAGAATGAAGAAAATACCCCGGGAACAGATTCTCCCCGGGGAAAGAAAGCTAATCAGGCGTAGACTATATTCTGAAGGGTAAAAGTGAATGGTGTGGAGTTTGGGCCAGGACCACCACCGGTCATTACAATGTCGGCGCTCTTGATACCAAAGAGGGATAGTTCAGTATTGATCTGTGATAAGATAGCAGAATTCATTACTGAGCCTTCCTGAATTTGTGATACCACACCGATCCAGATGGTAGGATTGAACTGGAATACTGCTTTCTGTCCGGGGGCAATACCAGTCTTGGCAGCGAGCAAGCGGCCGTTCTTATAGATATTCGCATCAATGGCACCCAACTCAAGAGCATTGAGTACTTCTACTTCATTTGGGCTGCTGGCCTGACCACCATATTTGAGGATGTCGCCGGACAGGTCCTCAACAACCTGGAATTGCTGGCCGTTACTTGCACCTAATTGTTTGCTGAAATTGCCCCAGCTGTCGCTGGCAGATACACTCATTTCCATGGGGTACAGGAAAGGATGGTTCCAGCCCTGACCACAATTTTCAATAACCAGCCAGGCCACCGCCAGTTCTTCAAAACTTGTAGCCTGATTTTTCTGGAAAACGACAACCTCGGAGTTATTCCTGTCGTTGGACTTGTTGATGAAATTTAATTTAATGTCTGGCATGAGATTAAGATTTAGATTGAAAAAATAAGTTTATGTAGAAGCGTAATACCGGTATTGCTGTATCAAAATTAGTGTGGGCCAACACGGTCCAGGAAGTAAAGGGCACAAGCGGATCATTGATGGGAATAAGTGGTAAGATTTCAGCTATAAGATAAAAAACATTATATTTGGTTATACCTAAACCTTAACCCCTAACTGTTATGTTGCCTGAAATAATCCGAGTAGAAGCGTCACAGCCCAGCCTATTGGCCACCAGACTTTCCAATCAGTTTTCAGACGAACCATTGGTAGCCCTCAACAAACATCCATCGCTGCAACACACCTACACTTTACTGATCCACTTTTATGCTCCGGATGGCATAACACCCGCTCTGGACACGGATTTCGGGCATGTTGTAATGCAATCAACACCGGCAGGATCACTTTATTTGCGGCAGATCAAAATTGACATTACGCATCTTGAACCCCTTGCTCATGCCTTTTCATTATGGGAGGTCAGGGCTATTTATACGGTTGCAGCAGATAGCTCTGAGGGAGTGCTGGTACAGTATGTTATTGGAGACCCTGTTACTTCCCGTGGAACTGTTACTTCCGTTGCTACAACTTAAAAAAACATGCGATATCGCCCCTTATACGTACCAGTAGTTCTACTGGTATTTTTTTTTCTTTCGCGTAGTTATGCGCAACCAGCGCATGTACCGGCATCTGTAATACAGCATCTCCGGCAACAATGCAGTATTTGCATGAAAAAGCCGGCAGACTCTTTGTTGCTGGTGACGGGTACACCGGATCAATACACGGCACATTTCCACAACAGCCTGCTGGCATTGCAACAGAATTACCTGGATGAAGCCTATGCCCATAGTTTACAAACCATTGCAGGGTTGGAAGGCAGGCAAGACAGTTCGCTTTACCAGTATGCTTATTTCATCAAAGCGAAGGTGCTTTATTACAAACATCTTTACCAGGAATCCATTGCGCAATATCAATTTCTACTGAAAAGTTATGCAAAGGACCCCGTGATCATTTCGCAGGTATATTCCAATATTGGAGAAGCATACCTGGAACAAGGCAATTACACATTGGCATTGCAATACCTTATGGACTGGCAACGGCTGTTCCTTTTGGGGGCAGACTTTGTGAGCACAAAAAACTACTACCACAACAAGGCGCTGTGCCTATTCCATTTGGAAAAGTATCCTGAATCAGAAGCACTCTTCCTGAAGAATATTGAACTGGAAAAGCAAAACAAGGATTCCTTAGGGCTGGCCATTTCCTATATGAACCTGGCTAACCAATATTACAACCAATTCCTCGACAGCAAGGCGATTCCTTATTTTAAGCTGTCGTTGTTGTTTGCTAAAAATGCTGGCGACCTGAGTGTATTGAAAAACGCCTACCTCAATGCAGCAGTAGTAGATGAGAACCGGAAGCTGTATCCCTCCGCGCTGGCTTACCGGAAACAGTATGAGCTATTACAGGAAAGTAGCTGGAATCGCGACCAGGTTTGGAAACTGGCGGCACAGGAACGTAAGTTCGCTTCCCAGCTTAATGAGAGTAAGATCACCTTGCTGCAACAGGAAGCAGATCTGCGGGATGCCGCATTGAAAGTAAGAAGCCGGGAAAGGAATACACTACTCATTGCAGCCATCGCCTTCCTGCTATTAGCAGGTATTGTATATTATGCCTACAGGGTAAAAGTAAAGACCAGTCGTATCATCACCCAACAAAAAGAAGAACTGGCTTTACTGAACACGATGAAAGACCGCCTGTTCTCTATTGTGGCGCATGATCTTCGATCCCCGGTGCATGCGATCAAAACCAATATTGCCGGTATTCAATCGGCGCTGTCTGATCAAAATCCCGGTGAAGTACAGATACTAACAGATCGCGTAGCGCGTACCGCTACCAATACCTGGAGCCTGCTGGACAATATGCTGCACTGGGCATTGGGGCATACGAACCAACTGTTCTTCAGACCGGAGAAACTGCACCTGGCCACGGTCATCAACCAGGTTTGTTATGACTATCTTCCATTGGCCCATGCAAAAGACATTCACCTGGATAAGAATATACCCCCAACTATTTTTATGCTGGCTGACCTTACTTCTACCAGGATCATCTTACGCAACCTGCTGGACAATGCTATCAAGTACACGCACCAGCAAGGCTCCATCATCTTTGAAGCTGCCATTAGGGAGCAACAATGCTGTATACAGGTAAAGGATACGGGCATTGGTATGGATGACACTATATTGCAGGCGGTAACAAACCGTGAGTGGCAACGGATACGGGAGGATACCCAGGGCAACCGCAGTACGGGATTTGGACTGGAACTCTGCAAGATGATGGCAGAACGCAACCAGGGCAGCTTGACGATCACCAGTAACAAAGAAACTGGAACAACGGTCCAGGTCTGTTTTCCATTAACATAAATTAATACACCATGGAAGCATTAAAAATACTGGTCATTGAAGACAATGAAGCAGATGCACAGCGAATAACCAGCCTGCTGCAACAAAAGGGATATATAGTATGCCCAGTGGCCAACAACCTGGCCAAAGCGCTGGAACTGTTTGACAGCTGCAAGCCGGATATTTGCGTAATAGATATCTATTTGCATGGCCAGCATGACGGGATCACCTTTGCCCGGCACATGAGCAGTCATGAACAGAACAAACGTCCATTCATCTTCTTAACAAGCGCCACGGATAAAGAGACTTTCGATACGGCACGGTTAACAAACCCGTTTAGCTATTTGCTGAAACCATTTAATGAATTGGAATTGCAATACGCCATTGAACTGGCAGTAGAAAAGTTTGCCAGGGAAGAAGATGGTTATTTTGCCATGGCAACAGAGCCAGCGTCGGTGCTATTGCAGGATGTATTTTTTGTAAAGCGGGGTAATACGCTGGTCAAGATCATGGCTGCAGAGATCAGGTTCATTGAAGTGGATGGCAAGTACTGTAAGCTGGCCTATGGTGCTGATAAATTTGTGATTCAGCGATCATTGAAACAGTTGCAGGATCAATTGCCGGTGAAAACCTTTCTGCGTACGCACCGCAATTATATGGTGAATGTAAAAGAAATAGCCAGGATCAACCTGCAAGACCATGAGATCGTATTGCAGGATGGCAGTGCGCTGGCTTTCAGTCGCCGGTATATGGAAGATGTGATGCAGGCCTTCAGTATACTGAAGTAGATGCAGGGGCACAAATACCCTGGCGCACGCAGCCATGCTGCATACTTGCACCAGGAGATGCATTGGTTACCTTTACGCCCGGCGATGAAATATACAATAGATACAGGTAAAAAGCCATTGACTTGCCCTGCCTGCCAGGATAGCTTTGTGATAAATTACCACAGCGCCTGCTTCGATGAAACATCTCCTGCTCTTGTTGCTTATGGCATGCTCCTTCGTCATGTATGGCCAAACCATCACGGCCTTTAAACCGCTTCGGTATGATGAAGATTATTCACTGTTTAAAAAAGATACCGCGCCCGGCTGGTATCAACAATTGAAATATACACCCATTGGACTGGGCAATAGTTATATCAGCTTTGGCGCAGAAGCAAGGTTCCAATATTTCCGGTTTACAAATGAGGGATGGGGCGAAGAACCCCGGGATAGAGATGGCTATATATTCGCCCGCTACCTGGCCCATGCAGACTTACACGCCGGCAAAAGCTTCCGGGCTTTTGTACAATTGCAAAGCAGTCTGGCCAATGGCAAGGCGCGTACCAGCCCTGTGGATGAAAATCCGCTGGAAGTACACCAGGCTTTTGCAGATGTAACGTTTCTGCACAACAAAAAGAACAGCCTGATCCTGCGCGCAGGCAGGCAGGAATTGTTGTATGGCATACAAAGGATATTGTCTGTACGTGACGGCCCCAACAACCGCCATTCCTTTGATGGCGTGAAACTATTGTATACCGCCGGCAATTATAAACTGGATGCTTTTTACAGTCATTATGTAGCATCGAAAAAAGGAATATTCAATGATGGGTTCAATAACTATGTAAAGATGTATGGCGCTTATTTTACGCGCAACAAATTGCCAGTCCTGCAGCATATTGACCTTTACTATATTGGCTTCTGGAGGGATAAAGCATTGTATGATGATGGCGTAGGCAAAGAACATCGCCATTCCATCGGCAGTCATATCTGGGGCAATGCAGGCAACTGGCGCTATGATGTGGAAGGGCTTTACCAATTTGGAAAGTGGAGCACGGCTACAATTTCGGCCTGGACTGCTTCGCTGAATACCAGTTATAAGTTTACCGGTATCAAGTTCAGCCCGGAGGTAGGATTTAAGACAGAGATGATCAGCGGCGACCGGCAATACAACGACAATCGCCTCAATACCTTCTATCCGCTCTTTCCCCGGGGCGCCTACTTCGGACTGGCAGCTTTGATAGGCCCGGCCAACTTGTTTGACATTCATCCTTCACTGGCCATATCACTTACACGCAAACTCACCTGGAATATCGACCAGGATATATTCTGGCGGCTCAGTTCCAACGATGGGATCTATGGTCCCAATGCTGCCTTGCTCTATTCCGGCAAGAATATTTCCGATAAACATATCGGCAACCAGCTGGCTACTGATTTTGTGTATACACCTAATCCTTTCCTGTATTTCAGGGCGGAATTTACCTGGTTCAACAGTGGGCCTTTCCTGCAGCAGGCCGGTCCGGGGAAGAACATCATTTTTACAGGCGTGACTACACAAGTGAAATTGTGAGGGGAATATATTAAGATCTTTCCCGCGTTTCTTGCATCAGGGCTGCCAATAATCTGGCGGTGGTATCTTCTTTCTTATTGAGTTGTTCAAGAATAGCCTGGAAGTTTTTATCGTCCCTGTTCTGGCTGAGCTTGTAAGCCGCTTCTATCTGGTCTATCTGTATCTCGAAAACTACCACTCCGTTTACCTGGCGTTGTACATCCGGTGGCATGGTATCCAATGAAACCGGATTCTCCGAATCTTGTTCGTACTTATCTACCAGTCTCCTTAAAGATTCCCATGTTTTTGTTTCGTCGGCCAGGGATATCCTGCCGGTCACTTGCACACTTACATAATTCCAGGTGGGTGCATTGGGATGATCGTACCAGGAAGAGGAAATATAATGATGCAGGGGCGACATGTAGATGACGAGCACCTCCGGGTATTGTTCAAACAGTTTCCATTGAGGATTGGCCCGGGAAAGATGCCCCCACAACACCTTCTCTCCTTTTTCATTCACTTCCAGTTCAATCGGAATATGAGAAGCAACAGGATATTTACTTCCCTGTGAAACGATGGTAGCAAAACTATTTTCCCGGATGAACTGCTCTACTACTTCCTGATCTTTTACCTTGTAATAACCGGGTATATGCATGGCTAACTATTTATGACGCATGAAGGTAAGAATTAGAAAACAGAATACAGGAGACAGAATACAGAAGTTTTTGCCCGGCAATCGATCGGCTACCACTTGTATTTCTTCTGTATCCTGTATTCTATATGCTGTATTCTCTGTCTTCCCCTACTTCACAAATCTTTTCGTAACAGACTTCCCTCCTTTGACAAAGATCAAAGTGTAAGTGCCGGAAGCCAGTCTTGACACATCTATGCGATTGGAAACAGGCTTTGTATTCAACACCTGGCGGCCTGATATATCATACACGCTCACAATGCCACCAGACAGGTCTTCTGCCGACACGATGTACAATTCATTGCGAACAGGGTTGGGATAGATCTCCAGGGCTTTTACAGTAGTGGCCGATTCATCTGTTGGGGTACGGCCTGTTGCCGTGGTAGGCGCCTGTGCGTTCACTGTTACCGTAGAAGCTACTACCACAGATGTGGCTTTGTCATTCCAGCTATCATTCACGAGACAATCATCATCAGCTGTTTTCAGGAGCGTGGCGCCTGTAAAATTATCATCCCAGTATAAGGTTACCTTATAACCGCTTTGTACCCGCAAGGAGGAAATATCATCATTAAGAATACCTTTTGCCTGTAGTTGTGCCAGGGTATAACTGCCCGGCAACAAGGGCACTGCATAGCCTCCATAGCTGCAATCCTTATATACGGTAACTGCACCATTGGGATAGGTGAAAGGGAAATCAATGCGGGCCTGGTTGAACTGCGTTTCATAGTTAGCAGGCCAGCCAAAGGCAGTAGTAGCCAGCGGCTTCAGGTTTACCCCGGCCGCCCCGCTCCAGAAGTGAATAAACTCGCCCCAGTTCATGCTACGGCTGTATTGCCCGCCGCTTTTGGGAAAGTATTGGGAGAGTAAGGTAAAATACCTGTTCAGCGTTTGCGTGCCGCCATAAGCATTATAAATGGGATAAAACCAATCACGGAACCAATAGGTATTAGCGCGGGGGAAGCTACTGGTGCCATTGATCATGAGGTTGTACCAACGCGTTACGTCACTGGTGCGGCCCAGCCCGCGGTACACATCGTAGATGAATATCTCCGCCCACTTGCTATCGCCCCAGATGCCAAATGCCGGTGAGTTCTTGATCCCTTTACTGGCGCCTTCTACAATATGGGCTACCTCATGCGTGGTAATATCCAGGTCGTTGCCGGCGCCACTGGTCCAGGGACCGGGCCCCACGTCAATTACATTGCGGTTATCGTGGCTGGCATCAAAATACGTGGAGGGGTGACCGCCGCTGTATTTATTGGTATGATATATGGCAAACAAATGAGGATCACTACCAAAAGCGCCATAGACAGATTTGGTATAGCGCCAAACATCACCTGCAAAGGAATAAGGCCAGGTAACGGAAGCGCTTACATCATTATCATAATAAACAGCCACGTCGTTATCGTAAAACTTCCTGTTGAGCAATTGGTTGTGCTCAAACCAATGCTCCTGCCAGGTAGTTGGAGGCGTTTGTGCAACGATGGTACCGGTCAATACAAGAAATAACAGGAAAAAGGAGACATGTTTCATGATGGGAAGGTTGAATGGTGAATAATGTAGGTATGACAATCGAATGAAGCACTACAATTAGTGGAAGAGAAAGAATTTAGAATACAGCATACAGAAGAATACAGGATAGGGATCCAATAGGGAAACCAACACCCGGCATATAAAAGCCAGAATCCAGAAGCTATGCGTATTATTCCGCACAAAAGCTTCTGGATTCTGTATTCTATCTCCTTTATTCTTGTACTCCCTACTTCACAAACTGCTTCGTAACCACATTACCCTTCTTTGTAAAGATCAGGGTATACACGCCCGGGGCGAGGGACGATACATCAACTTTGTAAGTAGCGGCCCTGGGTGCTAATACCTGACGGCCAGCAATATCCACTATGCGGATGGAGCCACCGGTAAGGTCTTCTCCTGCCATGATATTTAACTGATGCTGTACCGGGTTGGGATAAATCACCCATTCTCCACCTGGTGTGTTGCTGGCAGCTACTTTGGCCTCAGATGTTGTAGGCGGTGAGGCCAGACGCGCACCGGATGGCCTTGTTATTTTGATCCAGTTGAGGTTCCAGCCACCGGCCTGTGCAAATACACCCACATTATAGGTACCCGCATTCACGTTCACATTGTGTGTAATAGTCGTCCAGTTTTGCCAGCCGCCGGTAGAAGGTACAGCCAGTGCACCCAATTGTATAGAACCTGCATTGAGGTCGAGCGATAAAGTACCGCCGCCGCTGAGGCTGGCTACGCGGTATTCCACTTTATAGCTGCCGCTTACCGGGAAATTGATATTGTAGAAGGCCATCCAGTCGTTGGCGTCAATGTAGCCTACATTTTGTCCGCCGCCTGCATCAGTACAGGTTTCGGTTTGCACGCCCAACATGGAATTGTAACTCTCGGCCTGGATGGTAACCGTGCTGCCACCGCCGCCGGTCCTTTGTACCACTACTTCATTGATGGCCGACAATAAGGAGTTGCCACCGGTAGCATCATTTGAAAGCTCCCATATCATAATGCCATTGCCCTGATCGAATGCCAGGTTGGTCTTACTCTTGATGGTGGTAATACCATTATAGCCTACACCACTGAAAACATCAGCATTGGGATTGGCGCCCCGGGCTACCAGTGCAGCAAAAGACTCCCAGCTGGGACGACCATAGAATGGTACACCCAATACCACTTTGGAGGCAGGCAATCCCCTGCCCTTCCAGTAATTGATGGATTGAGTGGCATAACTATAGGTGGAATGATCAAAGTTATTGGCATCATAGGCCATCAGGTTGAGGAAATCAACATAACCAAATACACTGTTCAAAATGCTGGAACCATTGATGGCCACTACAGCGGCTGTGAGCAGTTTACCCCGGTTGTGCATTTCAGTAGACAGCTGCTGCATCAAAGCAGCATAGTTATTGGCGGAAGTTCCGTTATCGGGATACTCCCAGTCAATATCGATGCCATCGAGGTTGTACTGGTTTACAAAATTGATCAGGTTGTTTACGAAAGCATTGCGCCAGCCAGTATTGCCGGCAAGGCTTTCAAAAGCGCCATCATCTCCATTGTTCCAGCCGCCTACAGCAATGAGTACTTTCTTTCCATTGTTATGCGCCAGTGTTACCAGGCTTTGCAGCTTGGATGGATTCTCGATGGCCTGCAATCCACCAGTAGAAGTAGGCAACAGAAAAGCATAGTTAATGTGCGTAAGCTTACTGTATTGAATAGAATTGACACTGCCTGCCCAGGAAGGCATATAGCCTACCACTCTAAATTGGGCGAATGAACATTGGACGCTCAGAAACAAAAGGATAAAACAGATAGTTGACTTCTTCATGTTATGGTTTTTAAATGAGAGAATACGGAGTCCTTGAATACAATTGAAGCAATGACACATCCTATTTGATTGTCGATCCTTCGACAAGCTCAGGATGACAATCAAAGGAATGTCAGGCTGAGCCTGTCGAAGCCTCCCACGGAAGCACTTCGACAGGCTCAGTGCGACAGTCTACATTAACATCTTTGATACAGGACTCAGCAATTCACTTACTTAACAAATCGGCGTGTGATCGTTTTACCTTCTTTGGTAAACAATAAGGTATAGATTCCGGGAGCCAACCTGGCCACATTGACACGGCTGGTGGGCTGGGTAACGATCAAAACCTGACGGCCCATGATATCGTATATGCGCAGCAATCCTCCGGCGAGCTGCTCGCTTGTAGTGATCCTTAGTTCATCCTGTACAGGATTCGGGAATAGATCGAAGCCTGTTGCCTCCACAGCAGCTTTTTGCTCTTCCTTGCCGCTGGTACCGGAAGCGATCCGTGCAGTGCCCTGTTTGGTAATGCGTATCCAGTTGAGGTTCCAGCCTGCGGCCTGCGCAAAGACTCCTACATTATAAGTACCCGCATTGACATTAACTGTGTGAGAAATGGTGGTCCAGTTTTGCCAGCCACCTGTGGAAGGCACATTCAGCGCGCCCAGTTGGATAGCACCGGCGTTGAGATCCAGCGACAACCGGCCGCCACCGCTCTGGCTGGCCACCCTGTATTCTACGAGGTAACTGCCTGATGTGGGGAAGTTTATATTGTTATAGGCCATCCAGTCGTTGGCGTCGATATAACCTACATTCTGTCCGCCACCTGCATCGGTACAGGTTTCTGTTTGTACGCCCAGCATGGAGCTGTAGCTCTCTGCCTGTATGGTTACACTGCCGGGTGTTGTGGTTCCCTGCTGGTATACCTTTACATAGTCTATATACATACTGGCAGGCAGGGCGCCATTGTTGACGGTGAAGCCGGGCCAGTTGCCGCCGATTGCCATGTTGAGGATCAGGAAGAAGTTGTTGTGAAACTCATTGGTGCCGTTGACGCTGTTCAGGATACTGGCTTCGTGAAACTGTACACCGTCTACAAACCATTTGATAGAGGAGGCAGTCCATTCTATGGCATAGATGTGAAAGGCAGTTACACCTACGGCCGTATTGCCTCCATAGGAAGCATACTGTCCGTTAGTACCCTGCCAGTGTATGGTGCCATAAGTCCTATTCTCTGCATTCACATGCTCCATCACATCTATTTCTCCGCAGGCGGGCCAACCTGCTGTACCTATATTATCGCCCAGCATCCAGAAAGCCGGCCATACGCCCTGGAAGGCAGGCATGGCTATACGGGCTTCCACTTTTCCATACTTCCAGGATTTACGCCCCTGCGTTTTCAGGCGTGCAGATGTGTAATTCATTCCACCAAAACTTTCGTTGCGTGCTGTGATCACCAGCTGACCGTTTTGTACAGTAGCATTCTGGGTGCGATAATATTGTAGTTCATTGTTTCCCCAGCCGCCGGAGCCTGTACCGGTCTCAAATACCCAATCGGGTCCAATACCGTTGGTAAATTCATCCTGCCAAACCAACTGCCAGTTTTGTGCATTGGCCTGGTAACGGATACAAAAAATGGGAAGGAGTAAGATTACAAGATGTGTAATTCTTTTCATAAGCAAGGTTTTAAAGTTATAAAATAAAATAGCAGACTACCAAGTTACGAATTCTGACTATTAGTTCCCGTTAGTAAATCGTTTGTAATGGTATTTTGTAGTTTTTTTTATGCACATCGTAGATTCACTAAGCATAATTAGCAGTAGTTACAATTACAGGTTTGCATTACTGGTAGTTGGTAGTGATTTCATGATGCAAACAGAAAAGAAGACGGCAACCGGCATCTACTACTACATTACTACGTCACTGCACCCTACGCTACATCAGGCTGCCTTTATTCACTACGTCACTCCTTTATTCACTACGTCACTTCTTTGACAACACATTGTTGTCCAATGCCAATTTGTACCTTCTCAGGGCCGGAATCTCAATTACCCTATATTCTCCTATCTTTGGAAAGGAATATTCACAATTCAAGCACACAATCTCAAACCGCGTTTTCATGAAGCATTTATTTAAGGCCTTTATCCTCCTGTTCATGTCGGGCTCCGCCGCCGCACAAAACAAGACCACAGTTACTGCAGCCGAATTTGAAAAAGGCTTACAGATCAAAGGTGTTCAGCTGCTGGACGTAAGAAGACCGGAAGAATTCAAAGAAGGGCATATAAAAGGCGCCGTACTGGCCAACTGGCAGGATGAAAAACAGTTCCAGGAGCAGGCCTCCAAATTAGACAAAAGCAAACCGGTATATGTGTACTGCCTGGCAGGTATCCGCGGCGACAAAGCAGCCAGCTGGCTCGTTAAAAATGGCTTCACCAGTGTGGTGAACCTGGAAGATGGTATCAAGGCATGGAAAGAGGCAGGCAAACCAACCGTAGCGGAGCATTGATTGATCTATGACTGCTTTCATTAATTTCCTGCTGTCATTCACTTTCAGCTTTACAGGATCACTGGCCCCGGGAACGGTAAATCTCAGCTCCCTGCAACTCGGTCTCGACAACAAGGCCTACCTGGCCTGGCGCTTTGCGCTGGCCGCAGCTATTATGGAATATATCTACGCATTCCTGGCTGTTACTTTTGAAAAGCTCATTACCTCCTCTCCCATCATCGTTCAGAATTTTCACCTCATTGCCGCCATTGTGATGCTTACGCTGGGCATATTGAATATCCGGTCGGCCTCCAGGCCTACCAATCTGTCCGTACGACTACAAAACAGCGGTTTCCGGCGTGGGCTGGTGCTCGGTATTTTGAACCCGCTGGCTATGCCTTACTGGATTGGTATGGTGGCATATCTTAAGAGCCAGCACTGGATCGATCTGTCTACTTCAGTACGACTTCACAGTTTTTTAATGGGCGTTTCTGCCGGCGTATTTACTTTATTGGTCTTGGTAGCCTACCTTGCGAGTAGGGTAATAAAGTTATTGCGCGAAAACCAGCTGATCCGGAAAATTCCGGGTTATCTGATGCTGATACTGGGTATTTATGCCCTGATCCGCTATATCATAATGCTTTTGTTCCCTGCTACATAATATCTTTGGAACATGGAAAAGCGGGATTTCGACGCCATCGTTGTAGGGTCCGGACCTAATGGCTTATCGGCTGCCATCACCCTGCAGCAGCAAGGATTATCGGTATTGGTACTGGAAGCCAGGGATACCATTGGCGGCGGTATGCGTACCGCAGAACTTACCCTGCCCGGCTTTCACCATGATGTATGTTCAGCTATTCTTCCTATGGCTGCCACCTCCCCTTTCTTTGCTACGCTTCCTTTGGAACAATACGGACTGGAATATATTTACCCTGAGGTAGCGGCAGCTCATCCATTTGATGATGGCAGTGCCGCTGTATTAAAGCGGTCGGTACAGGAAACAGCCCAATTGCTGGGTGCCGATGGAGGCGCTTACCTTTCGTTGATGGAGCCGGTATTGGAAGACTGGCCATTTATAGCAAGTGATATATTGGGACCTTTTCATTTTCCGAAACATCCGGTGCGCATGGCGCGCTTTGGATTGAAAGCCCTGCCAGCCGCCACTACGATCGCCAAAAGATTCACCACGGAAAAAGCGAAGGGCCTTTGGGGAGGCATGGCGGCCCATTCCATTCAGCCACTTACCAATTATGCTACATCCGCCATCGGACTGGTATTATCTGCTGCCGGTCATTTATACGGTTGGCCCGTTCCCAAAGGCGGTGCTCAATCACTAGCTAATGCATTGACCCGGTATTTTGAATCCCTGGGCGGGAAAATACAAACAGGCTTTACCGTCAGCAACCTGCAGCAATTGCCTTCTGCACATGCTGTGCTGTTTGATGTAACACCCAAACAATTGATGCAGATTGCAGGAGATCAGTTTTCTTCGTTGTATCAGTGGCAGCTGAACCGCTATCGTTATGGTATGGGCGTGTTTAAAGTAGACTGGGCCTTGCAGTCTCCCATTCCGTTTACTGCTGCTGAATGCAGGCAGGCGGGCACTGTGCACCTGGGTAATACTTTTAAAGAGATTGTTGCCAGTGAACAGAAGACTGCCAGCGGCGGGCATCCACAACGGCCTTTTGTACTGCTGGCCCAGCAAAGCCTGTTTGATGATAGCAGGGCGCCTTCCGGAAAACATACAGCCTGGGCCTACTGCCATGTGCCCAATGGTTCTACGGTTGATATGACAGGCATTATTGAAGAACAGGTGGAGCGGTTTGCACCCGGTTTTAAACAAACCATCCTGGCAAAGCACACCTTCAACACGGTAACCTTACAGCAATACAATCCCAACTATGTTGGTGGTGATATCAATGGCGGTATTATTGACCTTGGACAGCTGTATACCCGCCCCGCCCTTCGCCTTTCACCCTATAAAACATCGGCCAGGGGCCTGTATATCTGCTCTTCTGCCACTCCTCCCGGCGGTGGGGTGCACGGCATGTGCGGACATCATGCCGCCCGCCAGGCGCTCAAAGACATATTTAAAATAAGCTAATACCCCCTCCGCAATTCATTGACAGTCATTAGATAACCGCCCACCTACCTTTTCTACCCCCCAGCTCCCTGCCAGCAAAACTTAACATTGCGGACAGAACCCTTCTATTATCTTTATGTTATCTATATATTATCATTTCGTAAATTGTAGTAAAACAAATCAGATGTCCACAAGTAAGACAACAGAAACTAAGAACGCCCCTTCAAAGAAGTCAACCCGCAAAGAGATCGGTCAGAAACTGGCCAATGCCCTGAATGGCCTGAAGGATGCTTTGGGAGAAAAGAAGTTTGAGCGTCGTATCAAGAAAGCAGCCAGGCTGTTGACTGCCGGCATCAAAACAAAGCCGGTAAAGAAGGAGAAAAAAGGCAAAGGAAAGACTAAAACCAACAAGAGCAATAAGGCATCTAAAGTGGTAGCGTCTAAAGCAGTGGCTGAATAACCGGCTATTCCGCCGTTATCAATTCCACAGGGCAGGCCGCTTTTTCAATCAACTCATCTGTATCAAAAGGCAGGCCTGCCGCTCCCTCCCTGACATTATCACCCGCATCAACGAAGATCAGATCCACCTTTCCGGCAATCGCCAATAAGGCATCAACGGAAGTTTCGCCACTTACCTGTATAGTACAATCTATACCGGCAGCTTGTGCTTTGTGCTGTACGAGCTTTGTTTTCCCCTGTAACAGCTGTTCGTCATCCTGACGGGCATCGGCCGTGTCGGTAAGTGCCTCGGCGGCATCGATATCACTGGGGAAAACATAATCTTCCTCTATGGGTTGCTCCTTTAAGAATAAAACACTTAGGGTTGCTTTGTGTTCCTTTGCCCATGCGATGGCATGGTCCAGGGCAGTATAAGAAAAGGTAAGGCCGTTGAAAATAATCAATGTAGAAGGCATATACTCAGGTTTTGTAGTAATTGGTTTATCCCTGATATGATAGCAAACAAGCGGCCAGACGGTCCTGAAAGCAACAATAAAGCCGGTTTATACAAGTCTTGTTAACCCAAAGATAATAGTGCACCCCACAAGAAAAGCCGAATGAAATTCGATTTCATTCGGCTTTCTTTTTTCCCGTTCGCATCAGTTCACTGCAATCATATTGCAGTGATGGCGTCTACCTTCAGTTGCTAAAACTACTGTCACAATGAGAAAAATGAAAACCATCTTTTTATCCATCGCCATTGTATTGGCTGTGGGTGCCGCCCTTGCAACCAATCCCAAACGATCTTGTCCTCAGCCAGAGTATTACAAAATTGGCAACAATTACTTTCCTGCAGGTGGCATTGAAGGAATAGATTACTCCTGTGAAGCTGCAACAGGAAGCATCTGTACCTACTATATTGACCGGTCAACGGGTCAATACCGGCAATGCAGACGGGGTAAATATGTTCCACTTCCGTAGATCGTCCATACAACTATTGTCTGGGTACTACACTTTGGACCCATTGCAGTAACAGCTATTACCTTCAATTTTAAAACTATTATCACATGAGAAAAATCAGGATGATCATGCTGTCCGTAGCCGTTGTAGTGGCAGTAGGTGGCGTAATGGCCACCAATTCAAAAGCGCCTTGCAGCAGCCTGCCACAATTCTTTAAAAGTGGCAACAACTTCTATCCCGCGGGCATAGAAGGATTTGATTATGTATGTGAGTTCGGCCATTTTAGTACCTGTACGTACTATTATGATTCCGTTAGCGCAACATACAAACCTTGTAAATCTGGTAAGATATTATGGCTTAGGTAGCAACCTGTAGTCATTCCTGCCGGTCTTGCGCCCATCAGGCGGAAGCAAGACCGGTCTTTTTTTGCTTTCGCATCGGCTGCTTTTTCCAATAGGTCAGGCTGCGCCACAACCATTCAAAAGGGCCAAAGTTGAAATACCGCAACCACCAGTGGCTCCAGATGATCTGTACCACCCATACGACCAGTACAACATAATACACTTCCAGCCGCTGTAATTGTCCATACCTGCCAAAACCTACACCGTAGAAATACACACCACACAAAATAGACTGGGTAAGGTAATTGGTAAAAGCCATCTGTCCTACGGGGCGCATCAGCGCAAACAACCATTTCACCCAACCCGATTTATACAGCAGCATAATCAATCCCAAAATGCCAATGGATCGCGCCAGCCGGGACAAGGTATATAATTCAATGACCTCATTTTTGGTGATATCAAAGGCATTAAACTTATGTGTAATTGTGGCATTCAGGCGGAAATAAGACAGGGTTAACCCCACTACCAGTCCGGCAATGGTCATGATCCAATATACTTTGGCGGAAGCCTGCCCGGTAAGCACCCCCATCTTAAACAAAGCCATGCCCAGGAACATGAATGACAATACATCCCAAACATGATAGTATAAAAACCTCAATACGAAGTTCATGTACAGGTCGCCCCGGTACTCATAAGCATCTGCAAAACTGCCTGTGGTTTTCCGGATAGACTTCTCCGCCCTTTTCAGCTTGCTTTCGGAAGTGCTTCTTTCTTTGAAGGTTTTCATCGCAGCAAGATCATCCTTCTGTTGTTCTGTTAACTTGGTATGGGTGGTATCCAGTGCAGCGATCTTTTCTCCTTTGGTAATAACGGACTTGTCCTTGTACAGGTCGCGGGTTTCCCTGCCCAGCATCAGCAGAAAGCAAATACCGGCGCCGATCAATAGTTTCCGGCCAGACAATTTGCGGAAGGCAAACATGATCATACCCAGACAGGCGTAATCAAATAAGATATCGCCAAACCACAAAAGTATCCAGACATCAATCAATCCAAAGACCATGAGCCACAACTGGCGCCGGAAGAAGTAGTCGGCCGGCAAGGTGCCTGACAGCTTCTTTTCGGCCCTGCTGGTGAATAAAATAATGCCGGCGCCAAAGAGCATGGAGAAGATGGCCCGCTGGGTGCCTTCGGGAATCCAATTTACCAGGTACCACACTTTATAATTGACGGTATCGTATTCATGCCAGATAGAAGGATCATAACCAACAGCGGAGGGAAGGCCAAAGCCGGGAATATTCATGAGTAAAATACCGAGGATCGCAAAGCCGCGAAGTGCGTCCATGATGCCAATACGTTCGGACTGGCTGATGGGTGCGGCCAACGGTGCAGCAGCAACAACAGTTGACATAGATAAGGTTTGATTTGGTTTAATGGCAATAAGGAGAAACCATTATGCGCATACGCGCATAATAATTAATTAAGATAATGCTTTCTTTTGGGAAAAGAAATAAAATAGCATCCCCTATTTCGGGCATAAGGGAGGGCTTTCACATTTATTTAGGAAAAGCATTATACTATTACGTGACAATGAACGTTTTCCTGCAAACCCACCCATGCGCAACCCTAGGACACTTCTGCTACTATATTTACTCTGCAGCCTCAGTACATACGCTCAAACCATCGACAGTCTTCAAACAAATGGACAGGTACTGGCTTTCTTAAAGAAGTTACAGCACGAATGGGATTACAAAACCGGTTTATCAAAACGTGTCAGGCAAGATGAGAACCTCAAGAGTCGATACAAACAATTTGGAACGCGTACCATGGAAAAAGCAGATTTTGACGATAATGGGCATACAGACTTATTGTTCAACGGATATGCGGATATGAGAGAATGGGATCATAATGCATCCCTGGTCGTTCTTGCTTTTGGCAATGACAGCTTCCAGGTGAAAGACCTGGTTGATCACCGCGCAGACTTCTTTGCAGCACGCCTTATTACGATAAGTGGGCAACCCTTTATTAAAACAGCAAGTATTCAGAAAGGCTTCTTTAATCAGCCAGACACACCATCAACAAGGGAAAGAACCGATACTTTGCAGTATATGGCTGGTGAATTCATTGAAAGATCGATACCGGAAAATTACAATATTGAGCAGGTAAAGTTTTGTTTTTTAGGTGGCCCCGGATCATCATTTTCTCCGTTTAATATTAACATGCAGGGAGACTCCGCCACTTTCCAACGTGAAAGGATTGAAGGATTTTACCCGACCGCAGATAGTGGTGGTCTCTATAAAACGAGACTTGAATCCACAACAAGGGATAAAATTATGCGTCTGTTACAATATATGCATTTCCCAATCCTCAAAGATCAATATGCAGGAGAGCTCTACGGCCATCACACTACCGGCATACTTCATATTACTTATAATGGTGGGAAAACAAAAAAGATAGTTTCCATTGATGTTGCAGGCCCTTACGCATTAAAAGCCCTTCAACAAATCTTTTGGGAATTTGGACGTACCCAACATTGGATACTGGTTGACGCCAGCGCCCCTTTTTCTTTTTGCCCTGATATTCTGTGGAAATAAGTTCATAAAACGCTCCCTTATTTCCCTAAAGTACGGATAACCTTACAGGGATTGCCCGCCGCAAAAACATCAGGAGGCATATTCTTAGTCACCACACTGCCTGCGCCGATCACACTACGGTCGCCGATAGTAACACCCGGGCAAACCACTACGCTGCCACCGATCCATACATCTTCGCCAATCACAATGGGTTTGGCATATTCCAATCCGGAGGCCCTTTCCTGGTGGTTCATAGGATGCATGGCCGTATAAAGCTGCACATTGGGACCCAAGAGCGTTCTGCTGCCGATGGTTACCGTCATAACATCCAGCACCACGCAATTGAAGTTGAAGAATACTTTTTCACCCAGGATGATATTATAACCATAATCACAATAGAAGGGAGGTTGCAGCCATAAACCGGGCCCGGCATGGGGAAGCAGGCTTTTTACAACAGCGATCCTTTCTTCCAATTGGTCTTCCCGGCTATCATTGAGGGCCTTGATCAATAGCCTGGCTGCTGTTCTTTCGTCCGTGAGCTGCTGATCCGTCGCATCATACAGTTCACCCGCCAGCATCTTTTCTTTTTCGGTTTTCATGCGGTGAAGGTAGTGCCTCTCGCCCAAAATGCTCCATCAACGCCACAACCATCCACTACCCGCCATTTTCACTTAATTTTGCACCAAATTACCTGATTTGAGTGCTACTGTGTTTTTGCTGACGCCGCCTTTTACACAACTGAATACGCCGTACCCGGCCACCGCCTACCTGAAAGGATTCCTCAACACCCGGAATATCACCTCCTTCCAGGCCGATCTGGGTATTGAAGTCACCGTGACGCTGTTCAGCCGGGCCGGACTGCAGGAACTATTCACCCGCATCAGCAACATGCCCAATATTACCCTCACCGACAATATAGCCCGCATCATAGCCCTCCAGGACGATTATATCACCACCATCGACGATGTGATCCTCTTCCTCCAGGGCCACAACCCTACCCTCGCCCACCGCATTTGTAAGCGCGACTTCCTGCCGGAAGCCAGCCGTTTTGCCCAACTGGAAGACCTCGACTGGGCCTTCGGCTCTATGGGCAACCAGGACAAAGCCAAACACCTGGCCACTATGTACCTGGAAGACCTCTCCGACCTGATCCGCGAATGTGTGGACGAACACTTCGGCTTCAGCCGCTACGCAGAACGCCTCGGCCGCTCCGCCAATAGTTTTGATGAACTGTATGCCGCCCTGCAAAAGGAATACACCTATATAGACCAGTTATTGATCAACCTGCTGCAACAACATATGCAGGCAGTACAACCCAAACTGGTAGCCATCTCCGTACCCTTTCCCGGTAACCTGTATACTTCCCTTCGTTGCGGTCAGTGGATCAAACAAAATTACCCCGGTGTAAAAGTGGTGATGGGCGGCGGATTTGCTAATACAGAATTGCGTTCTCTTTCCGATCCCCGCGTATTTGAGTTCTATGATTTCATTACGCTCGATGATGGCGAAGCGCCCATCGAGAACCTGATACAGCATATTGAAGGCACGAAGACGATAGAAGAACTAAAACGCACCTTCACGCTGGTTGACGGACAGGTCACTTACTTCAACAACAACGCCTGCACCGATTACAAACAGGGGCAGGTAGGCACCCCCGACTACAGCGATTTTCCGCTGGACAAATACATCTCGGCCATAGAAGTAGTGAACCCCATGCACCGCATGTGGAGTGATGGCCGCTGGAACAAACTCACCATGGCGCATGGCTGCTATTGGGGCAAATGTACTTTCTGCGACATCTCACTCGACTATATCCGGCTGTATGAGCCCATTGCCGCCTCCCTGCTCTGCGACCGCATGGAGGAGATCATCGCGCAAACGGGACAAAATGGTTTCCACTTTGTAGATGAAGCAGCGCCGCCAGCCCTGATGCGTGCACTGGCACTGGAAATACTCAAACGTAAACTGGTAGTAAGCTGGTGGACGAATATCCGATTTGAAAAAAGCTTTACACGAGATCTCTGCCTGTTGCTGAAACGATCAGGCTGCATTGCGGTATCTGGGGGACTGGAAGTTGCCAGCGACCGCTTACTGGAACTGATACAAAAAGGTATTACCGTAGCACAGGTGGCACAGGTGAACCGCAACTTTACAGAATCGGGCATCATGGTGCACGCTTACCTCATGTACGGTTTTCCTACGCAAACAGCCCAGGAGACAATTGACGCACTGGAAATGATACGGCAGATGTTTGCCGCCGGCATCCTGCAATCGGCGTTCTGGCACCTGTTTACTATGACAGCTCATAGCCCGGTAGGACTGCAACCGGAAAAATTCAATGTGAAACGGGAAAGCAATGCCATAGGCAGCTTTGCCAACAACGACCTGGTGCATATTGATGAGACGGGCACGGACCATGAGACATTTAGTTTTGGATTGAAAAAGTCATTGCTCAACTATATGCATGGTATTGGTATCAATGATCCCCTGCAAAAGTGGTTTGAATTTAAAGTACCCAAAACTAAGGTTGCGCCCGACTATATTGCCAATGTATTGACCGAGGACCTGTACACTTCTGCCAAACCCACTACCAAAATTGTATGGCTGGGCAGGCACCCTGCGGTAGAACACTTTACCAAATCGAAAAAAGGCAATCATTGGGAAATGACCTCTCTCACCTTCCAGGATAAAAAGGAAAAATACAGCATCAGCGTAAACAAAGAACAGGGCGACTGGCTCGCCGATATGCTGGAAAAGCTATCTGTAACGAATGCCAAAACCTACACCCTCCAGGAAGTCATGGATAGCTACCGCGCCGCAGGTTTTGAAGACTTTGAACTCTTCTGGGACAACAAGCCGGTGAATACATTACACAAAGTGGGACTTCTAAAACTCTAATTAAGATAAACAGACCAACCCAGCCAATTAACATGCCCGAAGGGACATAAAAGGGCTGAGGCCGGGTTTGCTGGAATATCCGTAATGGTCCGGGCGTTCCTGAAATCGTGTATCAATTGCCTCCGGATTGCCTACTTATTGCCTGAACGCTCTATGCGCCCAAAATAAAGGGCATCCCGCTCTCGCAGAATGCCCCTTGGTTAGCGGGTCATGTTGGTTGATTAATCATAGCCGGGATTCTGGGCCATCTTTTCAGGGTTCAGTTTGTATTCGTTTAAGGGTATAGGGAAAAAATAGTCTTTCGTGGTGATGTTCGACAACGGTGAATTGTTGTAATCCGCCTGGCTCTTGGTCTTGAAATAAGCTACCAGTTCTTCCTTTGTAAAGAAACGCACCAGGTCGTGCCAGCGATGGTGCTCAAAGGCCAACTCTACCCGGCGCTCATGCAGGATGGCCAGCTTAAGCGTAGGATATTTTGCAGGGTAAAAAGCATAGTTCGGATCGGCCATCATCACAGCATACAAAGGACGCGCAGCCCTGGCCCTTACCATGTCGAGGTAGGTGATAGCCGTGGCATTGTCATTCAGCTGCATAAATACCTCAGCCAGGTTCAGGATCACATCTGCATAACGGATCAGTATCCAGTCATTACCACCATAACCAAGGTTGGTAGCAGCGGCACTGTTATCCCTGAACTTGGTAATGAAGTAAGCTTTTACAGCAGGGTCATTGGCATATTTAACAGAAAAATCAGTACGCAGGTCGCCGGTCTCAAACTCTTTCAGCAGGTCATTGGTGAATGTGCCACCCGAACCTTGTGAAGGAGCGAGCGAGTTGATTGTTTCTCCTTTGGCCTGGTTGCTCGCAGCCAGCGAAGACCGGTAAGTAGGATCGCCCTGCTTGTACACGATCTGCCAGATGATCTCCTGGTTCGTATTTTTCTTATTCACATCAAATACATCTGCAAAAGGAATATCCGACAATTTGCTAAAGCCACGCATATTATAACAAGCCAGCAGGTAAGTTTTGGCATTGTTGAGGTTGGCTGTTTTATTGGCAGCATCCAGGGTGGTAGCCATCGTCAGGTATACCTGCCCCAGCAAGGCATTGGCCGCCTGCAGGGATACACGGCCTTTACCGGCCGCAGGCTGCACATTGGGCAGGTTACTGCCCACCACATCCACCAGGTCCTTAATGATCTGCGCATATACATTCTCCCTTGTTTCGCGGAAAGTAGCTTTATTCACATCATCGAGTGAACTTAACCTTTCTGTCACAAGCGGTACACCGCCAAACTCACGCACCAGGTTAAAATACATAAAAGCCCGGATGAACTTCAGTTCAGCGACGTACTGCGTCTTCACCGCATTATCAGCAAACGTTATTTTGTCAATAACTGATAGCACCAGGTTTGCTCTCGATATAGGCACATACAGTGCTGTCCAATGGCTTTGCAGGTAGGTATTGCTGGCCAGCAACGCAAAGGCTGTGAACTGAAAGGGCTCACCATTATTGGATTGGTTATCCGTACTGTTCACATCATCCGAGCGGTCGTCGGTCCACAATGAAGCGCCTTCACCCACACAATTGGAACTTCTGAGCGCCTGGTAGGCACCGTTTACAGCCAGCGATACATCGCTTTCCGTTTTTAAAGCCTTTTCTATAGATACGGAATTGGGATTGCTTTGCTCCAGGAAGCTCTTCTTGCAGGAGCTGGCAGTACCAACAATGCAAATACCTGTTATAATTATGAATATATTACGCATACAATATTGTTTAGAATGTTCAGCCATTAGAAATAATTTGTACTGTCAGGCTGAGCTTGTCGAAGCCCTTCGACAGGCTCAGGAAGACAGGCAAACAACAATTAAAACTGCATTTTAATGCCGAAGCTGAAAGCACGTACCAGCGGATACTTACCATAGTCTACGCCCGGGGTAAGGTTCACACCATTATTATAATCCACTTCAGGATTATAGCCCAGGTATTTGGTAACCGTGAAAGCATTGTCCACGCTACCATATACCCGCAAGGCGTTAAAGCCAAGGTTCCTCACAAAGGACAGGCTGCCCAGGTTATAACCTAATGTGATATTGGTGCAACGGAAAAAGGAACCATCCTGCAAATAGAAATCAGACAAGCGGGTACTATTGCTTTGTGTACCACCACGGGAAGCACGGTAAATTTGTCCATCACCAGGCTCTGCTTCAGAGCGGTACCTGTTCTTCACTATCGAGTAGTTATTACCAGATCCTTCCATGTTCTTGATATAATAATCCTGTCCGTCGATCACATCATTACCTTGTGAACCATTAAAGGAAGCACTAAGATCTAATTGCTTATAACTTACAGACAAGTTGAAACCATACGTAAAATCAGGATAAGGAGTACCGATAACTGTTTTATCGGCATCAGTTACAATACCATCACCATTCGTATCCTGGAAATACAGATCGCCCGGGCTCAATGGTGTTTTTTGTGCACTGGAACGAGGCGGCCCCTGTATCTTATAACCGGAAGGAAATGCATTGTTTACCAGGTGCGCATCGTCGGCTGCAATATTGGCCATATCAGACTGCTTTACCATGCCTGCTACCTTAAAGCCATAGAACATGCCGATGGGCTGACCTTCCATGGTAACGTGGGTTATGTAAGTGCGCTCGGCTCCAATACTGTAAATGGTGCTGGCGCCGCCAAGGCTTTTCACTTCATTTTTGTTGAAAGTGATATTACCGCTCAGGTTCAGGTTAAAATCTTTGGTAGCAATGATCTTTGCGTCGATCTGAGCATCCACACCATTATTGCGAATATCAGCATCTTTCAGGTTGGTCAATATATTGCTGTATCCTGAAGCCGAGGTTATATTTTGCCTCACCAGCAGGTTGTATGATTTACTGATATAATAGTTGAGGATCACCGACAAACGGTTATGCAGCAAATTGAGATCAGCTCCAAAATTGTATTGGGACGTAGATTCCCAGCCCAGTTTCTCATCGGCAATATTACCAGCTGCATTAGCTGTAACGACGCTATTGCCTATTACTGTACCAGTGGGTGTGGCCAGGGCCTGCTCATAATTATAATTACCGATATTGTTATTACCACTCAGGCCCCAACTGGCGCGCAACCGCACCGTAGATCCTTCGCCCAGCCAATTGTCATAGAACTTCTCATTGGAAAGATTCCAACCGGCAGATACAGAAGGGAAATTACCCCAACGGTTTTGCGGGCCAAAGCGGGAAGAACCATCAGTACGGAAAGAGCCCGTTAAATAATACTTGTTATCGTAACTATAAATGGCCCTTGCTAGGTAAGAGACCAGTGTAGTGATGGTTTTACCCGTTACACCTTTATTCAGTCCAAAATCAGCCGCATTGGCGCCACCTGCCGTCAGTTCAGGTACCAGGTCGTTGGAGAAACCTTTGGCAGTAACACTCAGGATATCACTGTTGGTCTCCTGGGCTGTGTAACCAGCCAGTACGTTCAGGTCGCCCTTGCCCAGCTTCTTTTTATAGGTCAGCGTAAACTCGGCCAGTTTATCCAGCGTAGTGAGCGTCTGTGCAGAAGCATTGGCAGCAGCTATAGCCTGTGGCGATCCGGGGGGATTAGCGCCGCTGCTGAGGTTGGTAGGATAATAATACTCGTACTTCTCATTATAGGTTTGTGCACCAATATTCACCTTGCCCGAAAGGCCAGGTATAATTTCATAAGTAGCACTGGTATTAAAGGTACCACGGGTTCCTTTGCGGGTAATATTTACTCTTTGCGCCAGCGCTACCGGGTTCTCAATTCCCTGGAAAGCGTAGGTATAACCATCGATGGGTGTAGAGGCGGCGCCCAATGCCAATGATCCATCCGGATTATACAAAGGGAAGAAAGGCATATACACCAGCGCGCCCAATATAGGTCCATTGTTAAAACGCCCTTCCTGTACTTCCCGGTTATTCGTATTGGTCACGAACATGCTGGAACTTACCTTCAGTTTTTTAGTTACATCCGCATCGATATTTGCCCGCAGGTTGATCCTTTTCTGGAAAGTACTTACAATGATCCCTGGCTGGTCCTGGTAGCCACCGCTGATCAGATAACGCGTGCCATTGTTACCTCCTGAGAATGAAAAATTGTGGCGTTGCACCACCGCATTCCGGTACAGGGCATCCTGCCAATCCGTATTATACTGGGGCTGCAGTACTTTCTGGTTCTGAAAGTCGTACAATGATTTGATGATAGTAATATTGCCGGGGTTGGAACCCAGCCTGGCTATACGGGCTGCATTGTCATCGGAGTAGTAAGCATCTTGCCAGGGAATACCCTGGGCAATGATTTGGTCCTTATAAGCGCCATTCCGGCCATCTACAAACAATTGGGCAAACTCATAAGCATCCAGCATGTCTACTTTTTTAGCAAGCTGGTTAACGCCAACCTGGTAGTCATAGGCCAATGTTCCTTTTCCCTGACGGCCACGTTTAGTAGTGATCAGCACTACACCGCCGGCGGCACGGGAGCCATAGATAGCAGCAGAAGCCGCATCCTTCAATATTTCAATAGATTCTATATCATCGGGATTGATGAAAATATCGTTGCCCGAAGTAGCAGGATTATAACCATTGGTGCCATTGCCTCCATTGCCCGGGCCCGAGCTGATGGTACCACCCACCGGATAGCCGTCTACTACATACAAAGGCTCAGAACTGGCATTGATAGAGCCAATGCCCCGCACACGGATCTTGGTACCGGAGTAAGGCGCACCACTTACCTGCGACACCTGCACACCCGCAACCTTACCCACCAGGGCCTGGCTTAGTGTAGGCGAACTCAGGTTGAGTTCTTTTGATTTTACACTGGAAACCGCACCTGTAAGATCACTCTTTCGCAAGCGCTGATAACCGATAGATACTTCCTCCAGCATTTTAACATCTTCTTTCAGCTTTACATTCACGACAGTGTTTTCGCTTACTGCTATTTCTTTTGTGCTGTAACCGGAAAAGGTGATTACCAGCATATCGCTTGCAGCAACAACGATGGAAAACTTCCCACTGGCGTCTGCCATTACACTTTTACCCGATTTTTTAGCCACAATGCTGGCTCCTGCCAAAGGCTCATTGGTTTCGGAACTTATCGTACCGGATACAGCGCCCGTTTGCGCCTGTGCCGGAAACGAGATCATGACAAAAACTGTCATCATCAGAAACAATAGTTTTGGGATCACTCCCCTGCCCCTGGGCAAGAGAATGGCATTTGCAATGTTCATTTGCATTAGTTGTGTTTTGGAATAAGAAAATGAGAACAGTGGCAGCAATCGTGCAGCGAAGGGTTGGCGTATATGACCCTATTTAGTTTTCCCAGCGTACGTCCATCCTATTGACGTTGTTCTTACGGGATGAGCTTACAGCAATACCTTTCAATGTATTATTGAGGAACGTAAACCCTTCCAGTTCGTCGGGCCGTTCGTTGATATCAACTACTTTCATTACCTGTTCTGTCCCCGCATCCATTGATTTTTCAAAGTCGAGGAACGTGAATCTCCATTTCCTGCCTTCTACCTGGTTTTGGATCAATACCAGGATATTCTTTCCTGGTATCCAGAGCAGGTTTTGTACCCAGGGGGAACAGGTGAACTTTTTCACCAGGATACCTTTTTCAGAAGTCTTTTTGGCACGTTGCAATAAAGCCGGATCGTAGAGCCGTACTTCGTTGCCTTTACCGCCATAATCGGCCGTAGCTACATACCATTTATTTTTGTATTGTACATATTCCGGCCTGGTGCCTTGTATGCAGGCATCATCTTCTATCGTGTTGAGCAGGTTGCCATCCAGAGTGCCTGTTTTGAGCAGCCCTTCCCAATTCACGCAATAGATCATCGCCTTCCACAAAGTGCCTTCTGTATTAAGCCGTATACTGTTACCAATGAAAGTGGGCAGTTTTGTGTGAGCAGCGATACCTGTAGGATGGTTGATTACATCCGTATCGTTTAGCGTGAGCTTGTATTCCTTGTTCACATATACAATGGAATCGTGATCCATTTTATATTCCCGGATCATCCCTATTTCCCTATCACCATATAAGAACAGCCGGCCATTTTGCCAGGAGGCACCCTGACAGGCGCCCAATGAATCCACCGACCAGCTCTGAGTAATCTGCATGTCTACTCCAACTTGATGCCCGGTCATAGCGATAGCAAGAAAGGCAATAAAAACAAGCGGTAATTTCATAATTGCTTTTTTATGAGGTTGGCAGCAATCGTGGTACCTCAGCGCTCGTAGCTCGTAGCTCAAAGCTCGCGGCTGTTTTCTTTATGGGTCCATCGGTTCCGTAGGGTCGATATGCAAGGCATCAAGCAGCGGGTAGAATTCTGCTTCTGTTTCAGACAATCTTAGACCGGGTTTATAGGGTACTTCGTCCAGTTCCTTTTTACACCTATCCACCAGCGTGCTGGTGATCCAGGTGCTTTGTCCTCTTTCCGTGGAAGTAAGTCCGGGTTTATTCATCGGCATCCCATAGCGGAACATAAGCCTTACACCATTCCGCATGTTGGTAGTGGTATGACGCGCATGAGGTTCCATGATAACAGCGTTCTCCGGTATATGCAATTTTTGTATCAGGAAGCGCTTCATTTCCTCCGCTTCGTTGTATTTAGTTTTATAGGGATGTACCTTACCACCCGATACCATGATGAAAGGCGCCAGACCTTTGCGATATTGAATGGCCGCCAGCCTGCAACGCAGCATGCCACCGGCACTCAATGGCACGGCAGGATCATCGGGACCAGCGCCAGGCACCAATATCACGGAGTATTTATAAGTATCCCACTTCAACGTCTTGATCCTGTCGAAAGCAGCTTTATTCACCGTTGTTTCCATCGGCTCATAATCTGCCGCCTGGTCGCGCTCATTCAATTCGATGAATTGCAGGGAAGCAGTGACGGAAAGCTGAAAGAAAAGACGGGAGTCAATACATTCCTGCAACACTACATAAGCTGGTGAATACAGGAAACTGCCATAACGCGGATTATTTACATTGACACTGATCGAATCAATCAGTGGATAATTGGCCTTTTTACCTTCCGCATATACGCCAATGGCAAAATTGATCCCCATGGCATCCTGTTCCCAGGCTTTGCGCAGGAGTTCGGCTGAACTTTCTTTATGAAACAGTATATAAGTACCGGAAGGAATCAGGTGTTGCTTTACAAGTTTGCCCAATGCATTGTTGTCCTTGTACAAGTCAGTAAGGCGTGCGCGCACGACCTGTATCTCCTGGTCAGAAAACTTCATGTTTTCTGTAAAGCAGGCAACATTATTGCCGCAGGTTTTTAAAGCATTGGTAAGGCCGGCCAGTTTGCGTTGCGCCATGTTACTCAGCGCCGTATCGCTTTCTATCAACTTCCTGGCTTCCTTATCTTCCTGTAATAAAGTGAGGAGGTAATAGTTCTTAGACTGTACCACATGCTTTCCAGTAAGCAGTTTGTACCTTGCATCCGGAGCTGCCTGTTGGGCAAAAAGATGAGTGGCCATGAAAATCATGGCGGTTGTGAAGAGTGCCTTAACCATTATTAGCGTGTGCTGTTTGGTTGGCAAAACTCCTCTCCTTGCGTTAACAGAATATCATCCCTGTATTACCCGTTTGTTATGATTATCATAAAATCCTTCCCTCCTACAATCAACGCGGTCTCTTCATTTCTACGCCAGGTATAATCTCAGCACCTGAACTATACCATACTTTAGACTCGGGAAATGGGAAAGTTCTTTGGCGAAGCGGTGTGACGCCCACCTGCGTACTGCCATAAATTAAGGTCAGCGCTTTGTCAAGCGAAGGATCGCCGGGCAAACCCAGATCCTGCGATAAGGGCAATTTGCCAAAATCATTGACCGGATGATCAGGCTGTAACCCACTGCTGTAATTCCCCTTGTCATTAGCATCAAACACTTTATAGATCGTAGGCATCATGATCCATTGTACCTGGCGGGGATTTCGTGTATCTTCTATCAGGAAAGATGCCTCATCTTTGCCGTGCGTGGTAGCGCCGATACGTATTACCTGCATATAGGGCTTAAGGTTATTACTTAACAGCTCGGCCGCAGAAACCGTAGCACCGGAAGTAAGGATAAAAACCCTTTGCAGCCCCAGGTTGCGGGACTTCAGTTCATTCATATCCTTACCACTGTTGCTGCCGGAAAAGGCAATGGTCTGGCGGAACGTTTGCTTAACACTGCCGCCGTTACGGTTACCTTTAAAACTGACATATACCTGATCGGGATTAAAGGAAGGTACCAGCATGGCCGCCAGTTTGGCGGAAGAAGCCACACTACCGCCGGGATTATAGCGCAGGTCAAGGATCAGTTCCGTAACCTTCTCATTTTTGAGTTTCTGTACCGCTTCCAGCATCAATACATCTTCCGGCTCAGAACACAAAAAATAAGCGAGGTAGCCCGTTTTAAGGCCCTGCTTTTCAAAAAGTTTCGTAGCATATACACACTTATCGTCTACATAACCGCTTTGAACAGCTACCCTGTCAGAATCGATAAGGGCAGTTCCTGCACTGTTCAATGCAGCAAGCTGGAGTACCGCCGAACTGTTGGATTCCAGTTCCGTTACCAGCAATTGCATATTCTGAGGAGTAATGACTTTATCATTTATTTTGGTAAAGAACATTCCTCTTTGCAACTGTTGCCTGCCGGCGTAACTATCCGGCACTACCAGGGTAATAACACCTGCTAATTGCTGTGCATCAAACGGATGATTGATCAGCGTATATTGAAACCCGAATAATTGAGCCGTGGTTTTCGATGGTCCTGCAGTACTGCGGTTACTGATCCAGGAAAAGCGGTCATTGGTAGAGAGCAGTTTCCTGAAAAAATGATCAGTAGCCAGAGTATAATCCGGTTTACTGGTTATCTGGTCTGCCCAGTAGTAATACCGTTTTAGGGTATCATACACCCATTTATTGTCAATCCCCAACTGATCAGTAGGCACAAAAGGGGCGTTTTTCTTGCTGCAAAACAGGTTTTGCAGGGAAGCCAATGACAATAAAATGATAATCAACCAATTCATTTTCACCCGGGAATTCGGGTTACAGGACTTATCCCCAATCAGGTGCACCATAATATGCCAGTTTTAAGAAATTTTTATTTTTATGTTAACCTTCAATAATTATTTTTGTAGTGGAATTAAACAATTACAACAACATCAGGGTGTCCGTTACAGCGGATGCCCTTTTGCATTATAAAGGAATACCAGCGAATAAGGCAGGAAGATTAACATAAGAAACAATTACCTGTGGGAGTAAGTTCCACAGGTAATTGAGTAAATACACAGGATACAATCAATCTTATTTCTTCAGGAACAATTTGCTTTGACGTTGTCCATTGATGCGATAGACCACCATGTAATTACCAGGTATCAAGGTCTTAACATCTATCTTCGTTTGCACAGTACCTTCCTGTACATTGCGTGTCAGCAATTGCCTGCCATCCATGCCTACTACCTGGATAGAAGCGCCTGCTTCAGCCTGCGGGTGCTGTATCAGCAACTGATCAACCACCGGATTCGGGTAAATATTGATCTTGATAACAGCCTGAACCTTCAGTGCATCACTAACAGTTTTAGAGCCATCTTTACCAGTCATTACCACACGATAGAAAGAAGTAGTTTCTGTACGTTTTTCTTTCAGCTCATAGATTTGTTTGTTAACCCCTTTCCTGATATTTCTTACGGGAGCAAAAGTGTTACCACCGTCAACAGACCTTTCCACCGTGTACGCTACAGCATCTTCTTCAGCAGGTGTAGCCCATTGCAGCGTAATCAGGTCTTCTTCAGCGTATGACTCACCGGATAACCAAAGGTTGATACCCAACACCCTTGCACCATCTATTACCAATACATTGTCAAGACCACCCGTTGGATTTTTAGTATTGATGAAAGTATTGCCTGAAGAAGGCCAGCGGAAACCTACGGTAAAAGGGCTCCAGGACTCAATAACCGGGTAAGGGTAATAAGACCTTTTGAAAGCACCGGCTAATTCAAACTGGTCAATACGCAGAATACCGTCCGGCAATGCATTGGGAACAATAGTGCCAAAAGCTTTATCAACACCATCTACACTATTTGCATAGAAAGGAGCATATCCATTGGCAATTGTGTTGGCAGTACCGTCACTCTCTATAAAAGTACCGGATACCGGTCTTCCCTGCCCCAGCAGGTTGCCATAAACGAATACAAATTGTTTAGCGACTCCTTTGTTAAGCGGCGTTGCGCGTAAACCAGTGCCACTTTCAGTGTCTGAACCGAAATTGATGGTCCGAATAGGAGTATTTGAAGCAGTTAGAATATGAACAGTTGTAGAGCCTCCTGCGCCATCATTTAAGATCAGGCGGATATAAACATCCTGGCCAGGAAAAAAAGTAAATGCTTCATTCGCCTCACCGGCAAACCAACCTGTATAAGAGCCCGTCGCATCGGTAGTGAATTCTCCATAGGTACCAGGGAAAGCCAGAGAAGGGCCTGTAGTGCGCACAAAATCACCTGTATTCTTTACGAATATGGGAAATCCGTCTCCGATATTTGAGCTCGTAGTATCACCTGTAAAACCGGTATAATAGCGATAAGTGCTAAGCGGCGTCAGCCCCTGCAACTTCAGGCGACTTACATAAGGAACTTTACGATCGTCTGAAGGGTTGAAATTTCCTGATCCCTGGATGTATTGAGGAGCAATAACTGCTGAAACAGACTGGGCGTTGCCAACAGCTACTCCTGCCAATAGCAAAAGAGTAAAATATATGCGTTTCATGATTCGTTTAATTATGTAATTTGAAAACGAGCGCAATAAGAATTACCTGTTCTATATTGCCTGTTTCACATTAAACAAAAACAGTTACAGCTTAGTACCTTGCCCAACCAAATAACCAGTTATTAATGCCAAGGCTGGCAGCATTATAGGCACCGAATGCACCTATATAATTAACAGTACCGAATAACCAGGCTGGTGCACTGCATGAACCACCAGCTGGAGTAGTGGCCAGGTTAGAGAAATCACGTGCCCGTGAAAGAGCCGGTGAAGTTGCCTCAGGTCTGAAGTCAGGTGTTGCTCCGAACGGATCTTTCAATTTGATGTCCGTATTAGCATTCGGAGTCCTGTAAAGTGCGTTGGTTGCGTTAATAGTAACACCCTGAACCGTAGTATTAAAGGCCTGGATCAAACTATTCCTGTAGATAGTGTCAAGAGCAGGAACCGGAGCATCTACCCTCAGACCAACGGGGAATCCCATAAAGATTGAGTTAGTTATACGCCAGGCACTCTTTCTGCGATAATAATTGCCATTCAACAAACCTTTGGCAGCTGCTGTGGTGCTGTCAGACAAACCTATTACAGTCATGTTGGAAATAGTCGCCCGTGTATAAGGCTGAAGATCCGCACCTGTAGCATTGTTATCGCTTTCAATACCGTTCGGATTGGCAGAATAGTTTGAAGCACTTGAAGTCAATACAGAAACAGCAAACTGTATCTTACCCCTGTAGCCGAAATCAAAATCAAAAGCATCATCATCTGGTTCAAATGCAAACAGGTGTTTGGCATTTACTGTACCGCCAAAAAATTCAAACGCATCATCATTTCCCCTGTACACTTCAATAAAATCCAGTACAGTACCAGCACCTACACCACCACAGGTCAAACCGTTCAACTCATTATCAGTAGAGATAATAGCGCCGGCATACTCAATGATGCAATATTGTAGTTTTCCGGAACAATCCAAAGTATCACCCAGGCCCTGACCGCCGCCGCCATAGTTCACATCGATACCTGCTGGTACAGTAGGCAGTTGGATACCTTCAATAGTAGTATCTGCCCTGTTGAGCGGAGCTTTTCCCAGCAGCACGATACCACCCCAGTCACCTGGTTGAGGACTTGCTTCGTGAGAAGTGAAATGAATGGGGTTCGTTGAAGTTCCTTCAGCATACAACTTTGCTCCACGTGTAATGATGAGCGCTGAAGCTGTATCATTGTTGTTGCCAACTTTTCGATTTACACCTTCAATACGTCCACCAGCCTGTATGGTCAAAATAGCACCACTATCAACATAACATTTACCATTCAGGATATACAGCGTATCCTTGCTTAAAGTCCTGCTGGTTGCAATAACCTGTGGCAATGTAACCGTACCAAGGAAAGGACCGTTGCCAGCATTCGTTCCGCGGGCATCAAATCCGTCGTTTAAGTTTCTCTTACAAGCGATGGCTACAACCAGCAATACACATACTGCTGATAAGCCGATTAAAAGTTTCCTTTTCATAGTTGATAAGAAATTTGGAATTAAACAATTAAAACAATTACTAAAAAACAATTACAGGAATATAGAACAGGTAATTTCTTATGGTTTAATGGTCAATACGGCTATAAGGTCTCACTATCTCCAGCCGAAGAGTATTCCAAAGCGCACTGTATTGGTTAAAGGATTTCTGTTGATCTTTTCGCCGGTGGGTACCAGGTATGAAAAATTCACGGTAGCAAAGTTGAACTGAATACCCGCGCCGGCCGTAATGGTCTGCCAATTGCCCGATTCGTAGGTCTTGCTGTTATACCCCAGCCTCAGGTGCAAAAGATCATTATACGTATACTCCATGCCAAATCCAAACTGCCATGCATGGTTGCCAAAGGAATCGAACCAGCTACCAAAAACACCTTTATCCCGGTAAGCTTTCATATCCTCTGCTTTACCCGGCAATTCTGGTACCAACAATTTATTTACGTCTGCTGCAAAAGTCATCTTATTGTTATCATCCCATACTTCCGTATAAGCGGCGCCGATACCAAGGTTGGCAGGCAGAAAATCTTTTTCATCCGCATTATCTGTATAGCTTATCTTGCCGCCAAGATTAGATAAAGAAAGGCCGGCTGTCCATCCTGCACTTTTGTCATTCAGTCCATTATAAAAAATGGAAAGATCGCCTGCCACAGTATTGCCGGCCTTGTAACTAACGCCATTCATATTACCGGTAGATAAATTTGAATTAATGAATCGCAATGCAGCGCCTATAGCCCATTTATAAGACAGCTTACGGGAATAGCCAAGATCAATCGCCATTTCCCGGGGATTGGTGGTTTGCAACTTGTTGCCATTATAATCCACCAGCGACAGGTCGCCCAGACTGAAGTAACGCAAGGAAGCAGACAATGCCTCGTTTTCACCCACCTTATAATACCCTGCCAGTGTAGCCAGGTACACATCATCGGCAATCTCTTTTAGCCAAGGTGTATAAGTAGCGCCGATACCTGCCTTGCCTGTTGCGAAAGGTGTTTTGGCCAGGTTATAAAAACCGCTATTGGCATCCGGACTTAATGCGATGCCAACATCTCCCATCCCACCACTGCGTGCATCCGGAGAAATACGAAGAAAAGGTACTGCTGTGGTGGTAATATTGATTGTATTGTTATTACTTTCCTGAGCCTGCACGCGGGGAATCATTGTGGTTGCCAGTAAAACAAAGATAGCTGACCAGCGCTTATATAACTGTTGCATGTATGAGAATTTAAAATGAATTCTTTTCTGTTCCTTATTCATGTTTACAATTTCAGTTCGTGTTATCTGATCACTACTTTTGACTTGAGTAAAAACCCTGGTCCATTTACAAGTACATGGTAGATCCCTGGAATTACATTACCTACCGGTAATTGATAACTATTATGACCTTTCACCAGGGTTACATTTACCTGCAACATTCTTGTACCCTGCTGATCAAACAATTGTATACCTGCTTTGCCCGCCTCTACCGAATAGATATTCACCTTCAACTGGCCGGGGCTGCTGACATAAGCATTTAAATTATCCTGTGCGTTACCCTGTGGCGGCAATATCCTCAGTATAGCACTCAACTGTGCGATACTATAATTATTGGAAGTCGCACCCGAAACAGTTATCGGATATCTACCTGTTACAGATCCGGTAGTAGCGGTAGTCGTTACCGATGGCGGAGATGTCAGGTTACTAACGTTTTCCCCATTCACAAATCCACTATATATGATCTCCAGGTTGGGATTGGCCTGACCTTCAATCTTCGACGTATCCAATGCACGAATCTCGAGATTGGCTTTTTGAATAGTGAGTGTTCTTATTACATCAGGTGCAGGAGCATTAAAAGCATTACCCGGTTGTGAAGCAGTAATATTGGTAGTACCCGCACCTGTGATGTGTATCGCGCCATTTACAACAGTAGCCACACTGGCATTACTGCTGGTATAACCAACCGCCAATCCTGAACTGGCTGTAGCAACCATTGCAAAATCGCCATCTCCATACCTTTTTACCGGCAATGCATCAAATGTTATGATCTGAGATGGCAAGGCGTTAACCGTTAAAATGCCATTCTCATGAGTGATCGCATAATTAACGGCCGTAGCACCTGCAATAGTAATGGGGTAATCGCCTGGCTGGGATGTGTTGGTAGCTGTAGTACTGATAGTAGGCTGCGTAGTAAGATGCGTATTATTTTCGTTGTTTACAAAACCAGTATAAGCAATAGTCAGGTTAGGATTGGGTTGCCCATATAACCTTGATTGATTATTAGCCTTAATAGTGAGCGGCGCTTTATTTACCGTAAGCGACTGGCTTACGTCTGCCGCAGCTTCATAATTGGCGCTACCACCTTGTGAAGCAGTTATCGTAGTAGTACCTACGCCAGTAATATGTATTTTGTTATTTACCACTGTAGCTACCGCCGGGTCACTGATGGTATAAGTAACCTGCAACCCCGAACTGGCGGTGGCCGGCACAAAATCGGCATCCCCATACTTTTTGGGCGCCAGTGGCCCAAAGGTGATCGTTTGCTGCTGTTTGGCGGCTGTAATCTTCAAATTACCAGCAACATGGGTAATGGCATAATTGATTGCAGTGGCGCCACTTACAGTAATAGGATAATCACCGGCCCCTGAAGCAGCAGTAGCGGCAGTGCTCGCCACAGGTGGGGTGGTTAAATCGCCGGCATCATCTCCATTTACAAATCCGTTATAAATTATCGTGAATAGCGGAAGAGGATCGCCCTGTACTTTTTCTTTATCTTCAGCAGTGATGGTAAGTGCAGCAGGATTAACTGTCAGTGTTCGTACTACCGGCATGGCGGCACTATAGTCAGTATTGCCAGCTTGCGCTGCTGTAATATCGGTTGTTCCCGCCCCGATAATATGAATGGTGTTTCCATTAATAATAGTGGCAACAGCCTGGTTGCTGCTGGCATAAGTAATCGGCAAAGTAGAGCTGGCAGTAGCACCCGGATTAAGATCAGCGTCACCATACGTCTTTGCTGTGAAGGGATCAAAAGTGATAGTTTGAGGCTGTTGAACCGAGGCACCCAGCGTTATGATAGATCCGTCCAGTACGATCACAGAACTCAGACCGCCACTGGCATTGGCAGTACTGGCTGCGCCACCGCCCGCCTGGGCCCAGGAACCATCAGCCGAGGTCTTGGCCCCTGTTTCGGCGCCATCCGTAAGATTGTATTGCGCAATCTTTTTAATGCCTGAAGCCAGGTTATTGGGGATGATAACACCCCAGGTCTTGTTCTGGCTATTTACAAAATCAGCGTAAAAGTCAGCATATCCGTTGGCAACAGTATTAGCCACGCCGTCGCTCTCTATTACAGAGCCGCACACCGGGCGGTCTGTAGCATCATCCCATAGCATTACAAAATTTTTGGCTATGCCGGAAGTTGCCGGTGTGCTCCGCAAAGCTGTTCCATCGTCGGGTGTGGCGCCAAAATTAATGGTAGTGATTTGGTTGGTAGATGTAAGATAATGTACCGTATTTGTTCCTCCATTGCCGTCATTCAACCTGATCCTAAAATATACAAACGAGCCTGGATACGGAAAGAATAAGAAAGCCTCACTAACCTCTGCCATAAACCAACCAGTATAAGCTCCGGAAGCATCTGTTGTAAGTTCACCATAGCCACTTATAAGATCGGGATTGACTGCTCTTACAAAATTCCCCGCAGCGTCAATATGAATAGTATGCCCTTCACTGGAAGGGTTTCCCGGGTCATCGACAAAACCAGTTGTATACCTATAAGTGGTATTGGCAGTAAGACCATCAATTTTTAAGCGGCATGCAAAAGGAATCTTCCTGTCGTCAGCCGGATTAAAGTTACCGGTCCCTTGTATATACCGTGGGAAGATCAGCTCTGTAATAGACTGACTAAAAGTATAGTTAGAGAATAATAGAAAAGCAATAATACAGGTAGAAAAAAGTTTCATTGTTATTTCTTTAAACAGAATTAATATACTTTAACAGGAATAAAGGAATAAGGAATACTGGCATTGCTGGTGGAACCAAGCAAATACACGCTAAAATCCGGATTAGCTGAATAATGCAGGCTGGTAGCTTCCGCTAATACCCTGCGGGGAAGCGTGGTAGAATAAAATCTAACATTTGCTTTTCTATCACCGCTTCTGCCTTCAAAGTACCTGGAGAACTCACCTTTTTTAAGCGTGAAGCTATCTGTTGGCGCATAGTTTTGTCCGCCACTGGTAATGCTGTTTTCCACCACCACCCGTACAGAATCCGGTAAAGGATTAAGATTATAAACAATAGACAATTTTAAGTACCCTTCTTTAGCCAAAGGTTCGTTTGGGGGCGGGCCAATCCACAACAGCTTTGCTCCTGCAGCAGGCTGAAAAAAAGTAATACCGTTAACGAAACCAGGTTTGTAACGGACAATAGTATCCAGCAACAACTCGTTGCCGAATATATTGTATACCCGGAAGCGGTGCTCAGGGTCATAATATTCAACCGTAATGTTGCTTGTTCCTCCGGGCGCAGCCAGTGACGCTGTTAATGTGGTATTTTCATCGGCCACTACCTTCAAAGTGAACGGATCGACTGTAATAGCCCGTAATGAAAGGTTGGTAAATTTGGATTGTACCACAGGTTCCCCTTTTTTAGAACAGGCGCCCGCTAAAAACAGGATTAACAAAAAAGCAAATGATCTATGGGTCATTATCGCAATGGTTTATAATTTATAACTCAGGGTGATCAGGAAATTAGCGCCTCTTTTCACTTTGTAATTTTCAAAGTCGAGCGCCTCGTTATAAGCGTCTCCTTTAGGATCGTTGTTAGCGCCTTCAGTCGGATAGGGATACCCTTCTTTCCGGCCATTGGTATTATTGGAATAAATAATTGTGTACTGATTAAGGAGATCACTAATATTAAATTTCAGTTCAGCTTTTTGTTTGAACAATTTGGTGCTTAACTGAATATCTACTACATCCCTCGAGTTTTCGTATTGGATAATGGTAGCATTGGTTCCTCCGTTCACGATTCGCCTGCCAAAGCGGTTATAGGCGATATTGAATCCCCATACTTTTCCCTGGTAATTCAGGCCGGCATTAATGATATAAGGAGAAAGACCCTGTATTGGACGTTTACCGTCTGCTATAAAACTGGTATCCTTTTGCGTATAGGGACTCCTGGTAACCAGGTAACTGATCTCCCCTTTCAGGTAAGTATAATTGGCACTGATAAACAGGTTAGACAGCCATGGAAGACTGGGATTAATAAAATCAAAAGATTTCCGGATATCAAACTCGAACCCCTTTGCCGTTGCACTATGGAGATTTTGGTACATCACTGCATTACTCGGATTACCCAGCAGGTAAAAACGCTCTACCGGCTTATCAAAATCCTTGTAAAAAAGAGAGGCGGAAAATATCTCACTTCCTGAAGGATAATACTCAAAGCGGATGTCATAGTTCTTAATACGTGAAGTTACCAGTGCATACTGGCCTATCACCTGCACCTGCTCTATAAAATCGTAATAAATATAAGGTGAGCGCTCTACAAATTCTGGCCTTGCCAGTGTTTTACTGAAAGCCCCGCGAATATTGAATTTATCAGTTACACTGTAAATGATGTTCACGGAAGGTAGCCAGTCTTTCTCCCTGTAGGCCGAATCATGAAAAGCGGAACTGCCATTTGCATCATAGAATACGGTGGAGAGCGTCATTTCATTGTCTTCAAAACGCACACCTCCCGTAAGGCGCAGCTTCTTCAATACCTTCAGGTCTAGCATAGCGTAGCCCGCCTGCAGAATTTGTTTACCTGTATACCGGTCGCCGGTTGTCCCATTCCTTATATATGCGGGTGTATATTCCAACTTCCCTGCTGCAACGGCTGCTGGTGATACAATTTCAGAATAGGGTAATCCCTGCATCCCTTCTGCATAGGAAGCGCCGGATGCTTCCACTATACGAAGGCCGGTAGCGTCAAAATCCGCATCGCGCTTTGAATATGCGAACCCGGTTTTAAAAAGTTGCCGTTCTTTGGCAATAACGAAAGGTACACTTACATTGAGGCCGGTATTGTAACGCTTTTCCTTTAATTGTGAGGAATAAAGTCCGCCCCAGAATAGGTTTCTTTCATTGAAATTATAGCGATACAAATGTTTGCCCGAATCCACATCAGTACCAACCAGGAAACGTCCATCCGGCTGCTCACGGGTATACTTGATATAGTCGCCATACCAGTTGACCCTGATATCAGCACGGGAAACAGTATGCTCACCTTCCAGCCTGCTTTGCAGCATACGGCTGCTGAGCGTAACTTCGCCGCTCCGGTTTTCAAATCTGGTATTACTGATCTGGTACCCATAGCGATCATCAAACTGATTAGAGTACTTGTCATTATACAGGTTTTTCCAGGCAATCTTATGCCTTTTTGATTTATACGCCGTATTGAACAAGCCTCCGATAGTGGTATTATAACGGTAACGTTCTATATTGAAGTCATAATTCTGCAGGCTCCGCGCTCTGCCTTCCTCATAGAATTGTTCATTCAGGTAAGTAGCTGCTGCTATGAAACCCAACGATTGATTATTGGCAAAACGTTTATTGACGCCGCCAGACAACTGGTAATTTTGCTGGGGCATATAAGGGGCGCTGTACCGTTGCCAGCGGTTGGGTATCTGTTTATTGATACGGCGAATCGTTGCAGTGTCATTAGCGTAGAGAGATTTGATATACTGCAACTGGTCAAAGATCCTGCCATCACCAAACCATTTCCTATCCTCATCTATCTTGCCAATAGCAGCCTGCTTATCGCGCCTAAAACTTAAAAAATCCTTGTTGGCGCTGGCCGTATTAAACCCCGTTCCTACAAATACTTGCAGGAAATTTTCAGCAGGTACATCTTTGCTGTTCACCTGTACCAAACCACCCGTAAATTCACCCGGCAGATCAGGTGTAGCTGTTTTATTGACCACTACATTATCCACCAAAGCGCTCGGAATGATATCAAAGCTGAAATTCCTCCGGTTAGGCTCCGTGCTGGGTAGCGAAGCGCCATTGATCAACACATTGTTGTAGCGGTCACTCACACCCCGGATAGTGACAAACTTGTCGTTCTGCACCGTGATGCCGCTCACCCGTTTCAATACCTGGCCAGTATTATTGTCCGGCGTTACCCGTATCTGTTCTGCACTGATACCATCTGTCATGCTCGCATTGTTCTTTTGAGTCATCAGCAAGGCCTTTACCGACTCACGACGGGCGCTGCTGGTAACAACTACTGCATCCAGTTGTTTGGAATCTTTTCGTTCCAAGGCAACACTCAGATCGGTTATTTCCCCTTCTTTCACAACAACATCCGAGATCCGCTTTGTTTGGTAACCAATAAAAGATATAAGCAAGGTATAAGTTCCAGGAGGCAGCGTCACTATATAATCTCCCGAAACAGAAGTGGTAATGCCTTTTTCTCTACCTTCTACAGAAATGCTCACACCGGGCATTACTTCATTATTCACACTACGAACTACCCCGCTTATCTTCCCTGGCTTTCCCTGTACCAAGGCTGGTCCTGCAGCAACAGCGGCGGATACTTTTACCGCAATCACTTTCTCCGACACCTGGTATACCAGACCAGCTTGTGCACTCAGGAGTTCAAGGGCTTTGCCCAGCGTAACATTTTCCTGATTGAAAGCAGCAATACTGATCTTATCCAACTGGGTCTGCGTGTAAGAAAAAGCGTAAACACTTTGCCGGTCCAGTTCCTGCAATACTTTTAATGCCGTGGTGTTGCTGAGTTTAAGGCTTACTTTCTCCGTAAGCGTGGTAAGTTGGGCCTGCGTAAAAAAACTAAATACTAAACACAATGAGGTACAGAATAGCCAGCGCATAGCTACGCGGCCGCGTAAACGGTTAGTTGAGGTCATATCAATCATCCTTATGTTTTAAGTTACGTATCCGGAAACTGCTTTTCTATTACAGCATTATTTAGTGATGAATACCTTCCCTTGTATGACAGAGAATTTCAGATCATGTACAAAAAGTACATTGCGCAGGGCCGATTGCCAGTCATTCATAGTAAAAATGCCTGTAATTCGCTTATCGAGTAAAAGATGTTTGTCATAGTTCATAGCCAGGTGATACCTGTTGCCAATCCTTTCCATCGCTTCTTCCAGCGGCACTTCATTGAATACCAAAGCGCCCGTGGTCCATGCACTGATATGATTGACAGCCATGGGCAATAGTTGCCAATCCCTGGTTTGCCGTGAGTAGCGCATGGTTTGGGCAGGCTCCAGCACTGCCGTGATCGCTTTTGCCTTGTCTTCCAGCGCGATCTTTCCGTGCACCAGTGATATCCTGATCTCCGACTCCTGCTGATACGCCTCAATATTAAAAGCAGTACCCAGTACACGCGTATGTATATTACCTGTTTCTACTACAAAAGGTCTCGAAGCATCTTTAGCAACTTCAAAGAAGCCCTCTCCCGACAATTTCACATACCGCTGCTTGTGATTGTACTGTTGATGATTAAACTCCAGCCTGGAATTCCTGTTGAGCCACACAATCGTACCATCAGGCATCGTAACCTTTCGTACCACATTGCGGTCGTTTTCAATGACCGACAAAGCAGTAGCTGATTGTTCCGTTGCCGCCCCCTGTCTGCCTTTGAGGAACCACAACAGCGAACCCGCGCCCACCGTGATAATGATAGCTGCAGCAGCCACATATTTGCGCACCCGGGCGCCCCACTTCATCGGTATTACAGGTGTCGCTTTAAATTCCACCATCAATTGCTGATACATGCGCACCTTCGCCGATTCCAGCAAATCAGGTGTCAGTTCATCCGTAGCATCCTCAAATGCCACTTCATCCATCCATTTTCTGAACAGGTTAATTTCTTCAGGCGTGCAATCGCCTGTTTTGAGGCGTTGCATGAACAGCTCAATGGATTGTCTGGAGGGTTGCATGCAGTAGTAGTCACATAGGAAAGCAAAAAGTACCAGACGTTTTGTATTACCAAAATGTTAAGTGCGGAGAAAGCCTCTTTAACTGCCTGCTTAAAACGGGATCATAAAAATCTGCATATGCACCCGCTTGAAAGCAACCCGTAAACGCTTGGAAGCCAGTTGCAATTGATTCTTAACCGTTTGTTTGGACAATAACAGGTCACCAGCTATCTCGTCAATAGATTGTTCCTGGTACACATTGCGGATAAATATATCACGCATTTTACCGGGCATGTCGGTAATAGTGGAGGAAATAGCTTCATCGATATTAGCCCATTTCTGCTTTTCCTCTTCAGTAGCATGGTATTCATTGACAGGAGATTGTTGTACCAGAAAAGCTTCGAAACTTTTATAATGCTTTTCCTGCAACCCTTTGGAACGGAAATAATTAAACACTTTATGGTATAAAGCAGCTACCAGGTAAGGCCGGATAGATTCCGGCGGCGGTGCTGCGTGAAAGTTTTTCCAGATATCCGCAAAGAGATCATGCACAATATCATAAGCGTCCTCTGTGGAGCCCGTCTTTTTGCAGGCCAGCCTAAAGAGAAATTCCCAATAGGTATGGTACAGCTTGTTAAAAGCTGCCTCCTTTTCATCATGGATAGGTAACTGATGGCTCATAACCGGTACCCGCAAATGTATACGGTAATTTTCCGAATTGGTAATTTTCAGTTGTTATCAAAATATGAATAGGATATCTTCTAATATATCAAGAGGTTATGATTCCTGCGGACCTTTCGTTACATTTGCCTAGATCTCCTGCCCCCTCCTACGTTCACAAAATTCATAACTACCATAGCATGGCGCAAAAAAGGTATTTACAGTCACTGTTGCAGATCGATTTGCCATTATGGTCCATCATTTGTCCAATCATTGGTTTATTAATACTACTCCTTACCGGCGAAGCACATAGTGGCGTAATGGATGTCACAATGGGCATAGCATTGATCGCCGTCGTATTGACTGCTGTACACCATGCTGAAGTAGTAGCCCATAAAGTGGGAGAACCTTACGGTACATTGATCCTGGCCCTCGCCATCACCATCATTGAAGTTTCACTCATCGTCACCATTATGCTGTCCGAAGGCATACAGGGATCTACACTCGCCCGCGATACCGTATTTGCAGCCATTATGCTTATCCTCACTGGCATTATTGGCTTATGCCTGCTATTGGGAGGTTACCGCTTTAAAGAACAGTTATTTGTGAAGCAAGGCGTAAGTGCAGCAATGGTTACCTTATCCGCCATCACCATATTGACCCTGGTATTGCCCAATTATACTACCAGTGAGGCTGGTCCTGTTTATTCCAGCAGTCAGCTCATTTTCGTAGCCATCGTGTCACTGGTATTGTACCTCAGTTTTGTAATGGTACAGGCCGGTCGACACCGCGATTATTTTCTTCCCAAGGGTGATATTGCTAAAAAAGAAGATGTCCATGCCGATCCCCCCACCAACCTCACCACCATTTGCAGCCTCGTATTGCTGGTGCTGGCATTGGCCGTAGTTGTGATATTATCTAAAAAACTATCCCCCGCCATTGAATCCATTGTCGTCAACCTGGGCGCTCCCAAAAGCCTGGTGGGCATCATTATTGCCAGCGTGATCCTGCTGCCGGAAGGATTGGCCGCCATCCGCGCTGCCCGGAAAAACCGCCTGCAAACCAGTTTAAACCTGGCACTGGGATCCGCCCTGGCCAGCATTGGCCTCACCATCCCTGCCGTAGCCATTGTAGGTTATTTTACGGGTTTCACCATTACCCTGGGCATTGATACCAAATCCACCCTCCTCCTCATCCTTTCCTTGTTTACCATCAGCATCTCCTTTGGCGCGGGCCGTACCAATATCCTGCAGGGCATCGTATTGCTGGTCATCCTGGCCACCTACCTGTTCACCACCATTGTACCCTAAAGGAAACCGGGTAATTACAGGAATGGGACTTGTAAAAAGGCCCGATCAGTTAATTTTACCCTCTTTAAAGAACCCTATACAATCAATCTGGCATGGATACCTATGCAGTTACAAGCGAGTCGATCAGGGTGATATTCCTGTATTATGAAAAGCTTGGTTATGCTCCCGCCCGCCTGATGCAGGAAGGCGGTATCAGCCCCAATGTATTGGAGATTGATCGGCACCCCATTGCCATGGCCGCATTCAGCGAGTTTTTTGCCGTGGCCTGCCGGCTTTCCGGCGATCCCCGGCTTGGCCTGCACATCGGCCAGATCTCCAACCTCGATGCCATGGGTATCATCGGTCAGTTGTACCGATACAGCAGGAATATGATAGAAGGTACCCAACGCATTACCCGCTACCTGCCCTTAATGCATACCGTGTTTGCCTACGACCTCGAAGAAGACGAAGCCTTCGTAAAAGTAGTCCTCACCCCTTCCTCCCAGGCACCCGAAGCAGCATTTGCCACCCGCCAACTTATTGAGCTGGCCATGGCCTTTACCCGCAATGGCATCCAGGATGGTACCCAAACCAGTATTAATCCAAAAGCAGTTCACTTTACCTGGCATTTAACAACCGCAGAAGCCGGCCATTATGCCACCGTATTCCAATGTCCTGTATTCGGTGATCAACCCCGCAATGAGCTTATTTATGACAAAGAAGAAGTGAGCATTCCCCATGTTTTTTACGACTCCACCTTGTTGAAAGCCCTGGAAGCAAGTGCCAGTGCCGGCCTGCAATTCTCACCCTGGAGCAGCAATGACCTGCAAAAGGCCTTATTGATCATGAATGCCGAAGAAAAGGAAAGAAGCAGGATAGCACGCAACCTCCATGATGGCATTTGCGGCACCCTGGCCGCTGTAAAAATGCACCTGAGTGCTGTACAGGCCCAGCATACTTTTCGCGAGTCCGTCAATTTCCAGACTGCCCTCGCTCTATTGGATGAAGTGGTAAATGAAGTACGTAAAACAGCCCATAGCCTTATGCCCGAAGTATTACAGAATTATGGGTTGGATGAGGCATTAAAGAGATACTGCCAAAACCTCGCTCCCTGTTGCCGGGCAGAGATCACCTATTACCGGTTTGGCGAACCCATCCGTTTTGAGCAGGGCTTTGAGCTCGCCACGTACCGTATTACACAGGAACTCATGCACAATGCCATCCGCCATGCACAGGCCAAACATGTACTGGTACAACTCAACCTCGATGATGATATGGTACTTACCATTGAAGATGATGGCATTGGTTTCAAACAGGAACAGCTAAGCCCGGGATCAGGACTCGATAACCTGCAGCAGCATGTGAACAACCTGGGTGGCGTTATCGGCTGGGACAGCCATGCAGGAGAAGGTACAGCCGTAACCATTACTTTTCCGGGCACACACCTCCATTATAAAATATGATGCAGGACCTATAAAATGTTAGGGAGCTTTTGCAGTAGGTGGACAACTTACTACCCTGTTGCCTGCAAGTAAAAAATTAACGCTGTTATACGCATGTTTTACAAACGAAGGATTTCCCTCCCGTACTGCGATCTGTTCACCGGCCGGTATGTTCTTAAACGTTTGTACACTATGGCTTGCCGGCCATTTTACTTCAATACTTTCAACAACAGTTGCCTGACCAATACCAATATGCTGCAACAAGGGGTTTGAACCAAAACTACCGCCCGAATTAACATCACGGTACACCGATCTTTCCACACCATTGTCCTTGAATGTTACTTTTATCTTTGCCCCGATGGCAGCCTTATTACTGGTAACGCCTTCCAATGCAATATTGATCCAGCGATTATTGTTTTGACCCGGATTTAAATACAATGAGTTTTGATACGTATCACCGATATAGGCCCCGCCCATATCGATATAAATATCCTGGTCACCGTCATTGTCCAGATCAGCAAAAGATACTCCATGCCCCTTCTGCAGATTGCCCACGCGTGCAGGAGTAGTGATGTCAATAAACCGCGTTCCTCCCTGGTTCTTAAATAGCTTATTGGGTACCAGCGATTGAAACAAAGGGTTGCCCGTACCAAAATACATGTCGAGCCAGCCATCATTATCAATATCCCCAAAATTGGCGCCCATCGCAAAAGCAATTCTGTTCAAACCCAGCTTCTTCGAAACATCCTCAAAGCTGCCATCCCGTTTATTCCTGAATAGGATAAGCTTTCCTGAAGCACCTGTCTCCCTGCCCAGCGCCTCTCCTGCAGCATACCAGGCCAATGACCGGTCAAACTCATAGCCCGATACAAGAATATCCAGCCAGCCATCATTGTCATAATCCCAGAACCAGGTGGGGAAAGTACGTGTCCTGTTTTCAGCCAGGCCCGCTTGCGCCGTCACATCTGTAAACACAACCGTAGTACCTTGTACACCGCCATTCTTCAGTAAGAACTTACGGCCATTTAAGGTAGAGATAAAAATATCAGTCAGCCCATCATTATTATAATCACCCGATGTAACCCCTTTTACAAAGCCCACAATGGCACATCCGGCACGCGCTGCCACTTCTGCAAAATGGCCCTTCCCGTCATTCATATACAGCTCACAGGGTATTATATCATCTTCAGTGGTGGTTTCATTACCAATAAATACATCCAGCCAGCCATCATTGTTAAAATCAGCCCAGGTAGCCGCCTGCGTGGGATTGAAAGAAAGCAGGCCACACTCTTTGGTAACATCCGTAAACGTACCATCCCCATTATTCCTCAACAGCGAATTGGGTTCCTTACCAAATTTCCCTTTCCAGGCTCCTCTTAATACAAACACATCTTTGAGGCCATCATTGTTGTAATCAGTTTGCATGATGTTCAGACCACCCGTCAAATACTTCAACCCCGAAGAGTCAGAAACATCAGTAAAGGTGCCGTTGCTATTGTTCCTGCAATAGCGCATTCCCTGTTCCAGCCCCCAGCTACTCGTAATGATATCCAGGTAGCCATCATTGTTAAAGTCGTCAACAATACTACCGCCAGCCATATTGTTGGTATTGAGACCTGCAGGCATAGCCGCATCCACAAATGGTTTTATACCGCTGGCCGTATCCCCATCAAGCCCTTTGATCAAATAGGCAGGTGGTACGCCTGCAGGATAATCACCTGTGGTCATATAAGCAATGTTCAACAACCACCTCGATTCAAGATCGTCCGGTTCATTGGCCAATATCTTCTCAAACAGTTCTATCGCTTTTAAAGAACCCGTTTTATCGCCGTGTATCCCCCTGCCGGCAAGAGGAAAAATACAAGACTCCCCCGAATGAGAACGGATACAATTACTACGCTCACCAAATCGCAAACTGGCAATAGCCATATTCCTCATCACGTCCTGCTTTTGACTGATTTCATAGACCGGCATTCGCTTTAGAAGCCCTCCGCTCACTTGCATGGCCTTTTCTTCATTGCCCAGTTCTACCATCGTCTTGGCAAGCGTATAAGCAAAAAATGTAGAGTCTGAAATATTGGAAGCCCTGGAAAGCAGCGAGTCGTAGTAGTGCAGCCTGGCCTCTGGACAAAAAGTATTGCCGGGATCGTATTCTGATCGCGAAATCGAAGCCAGCAGGCTCACCATTTCTTTATTAGGACGATTTTCATGAACGCAGGAAGCGAACAGAGAAAGAATAACAAGGCTTATAATTGCCTTGGATAAGGAGTGAAACTTCACATAAGCAAGCAGCTTTTTCAAGACGAAAGTTTACTGAATATACCAAAATATAGCCAGAAAAACCCATATCGTTTTGAAAAAGCTGCTGCAGCAGTTAGGTGGTTAACCTAAATAGCCGTTTTGCGGAAAGACCGGGCATTGATGTACAAAAAAAGCGTCACTACATTCAGCAGGAAAGTGCCTACTCCACAGGTCAACATGATCTGTTTGTTTTCCAGGTAGCCAAATACAGCCCAGCAAAGCGTTGCCGGCAACATCAATAACAGTAATCCAACAGAAAGATAACGGGCTTTTCTTTTCTTCAGTAGTCTGATCGATTGAAACAGTAAGAGACTGCTAACAAGTGAATTGGCAAAAATTGCCACCAGGGTGTCCATGATATTAGATTTTAGGGGTATAGGTAACGCGTTTTATAAGCTTTATCGCTGTTATATTTTTAGTAACTTCATCCTCAACAGGTAATCTTCACCAGCCATGAAATACCAGCAAATACTACCACCAGGGCACCTGAAAGAATACATCAGTGGTTTCTGGACCTTGGAAGCACCTGCTGACAGGACGACTCCCCATGCGTTCCAAACATTTGCCGATGGATGCCCGGGGCTCATCTTCCAAACAGTAGAACAAGGTTCTTTTTACCAGAATGACAAAGTATTACCAGTTTTTTTTCTCTATGGTCAGGCTACTACACATGCCAGGATCCATGCTACAGGAAAATTAAGAGCTGTGGGCATCTTCCTTCGACCGAATGCATTAAAAGCTGTTTTTGGGCTCAATGCCGGGATACTTACCGATACCTGCATGGATGCAAATACACTGATGAGACCGGATGGCGCTTCACTTTCTGAACAATTGGTAAATACAACTTCTACTACCGGGCAAATTGAACTTATTTCTTCCTGGATCAATACCCAGGCCGAAAGGAACAATGCTCGCAAGAACGACATGATGCATTATGCCGTGTCCGCGATCGCTAGGTCAAAGGGAAATGTAGCTTTGAAAGGGTTACAGATTGAGTTGCGATTATCTGAAAGAAGCTTTGAACGGAAATTCAAAGAATATATTGGAATTTCTCCTAAATTATTCTCAAGAATATGTCGCTTTCAGGCTTCATTGAAACAATTAAGAAACAACGACTTCTCCAAGCTGTCTGATATTGCTTTTGAAAATGAGTATGCCGATCAATCTCACTTCATCCGTGCCTTCAAAGAATTTGCGGGCTTCTCTCCTTTCCAATACCAGAAACAAACTCCTGAGCTCATTGAAAATCTTGCCACATTACTAAAATGATCAAAGTGTACTTTTTATTGTAAGCCACTCAAAAAAGAACCCCGGGGTCAACCCAGGGTCCTGAAATTATGGCGAAACAAATGAAAACAAGCTTTTCTGCACAACCCCTACTCTGTTCTCAAACTTTTTACCGGATTGGCCAATGCCGCCCGGATAGCCTGGTAGCTCACCGTAGCCAGCGCGATCAACACCGACACTAAACCCGCCAGCGCAAATACCCACCACTGAATCGAAACCCGGTAACTGTAATCTTTTAGCCAGCTATGCATCGCCCACCAGGCCACCGGTGAAGCCAGCAGGAAAGAAATGAGCACCAGCTTCAGGAAGTCTTTCGACAGCAAGGTAGCCAGGCCCGTAACAGAAGCCCCCAGCACCTTACGTACACCAATTTCTTTTATCCGGCTCTCTGCCATATAAATGGCCAGGCCAAATAAACCAAGACAGGAAATGAAAATCGTAAGCCCGGCAAACAGACCCGCCAGCGTGCCCGTACGCTTTTCATCTTCAAACTTCCGGGCAAACTCTTCGTCCACAAACTTGTATTCGAATGGATACTCCGGGTTGTATTTATGAAAAATATTCTCTGCCAGTTTAAGGTTCTTTTCCGTCGAATTATTAGCGTTGAACTTGATCAATATCGTAGAAAACCAGGCTTTACCACCGGCAATCAGCATCGGCCGGGTAGGCTCATAAGGATTAGTAAGAATAAAATCCTTTATAACACCTACGATATGCCACTCCTTGCCATTGTCTTTAACTATTTTACCAATAGGATCTTTAAATTTCATCACTTTCAGGGCCGATTCATTGATGATCATACCCAGCGAGTCCGTAGAGAATTTCTTCAGGTCAAAATCACGCCCCTTCACAAATTGAAGTCCGGCAGTAATGCCCAGTCCTTCATCCGCATTGTACCGGAAAAAGTCAGTTTTGTCATTGGGGTCTTTTCCCTCCCATTCCTGGCCCCATCCATCACTCCAGCTTTCTGTAATAGGCGCGCTGGTTTTGGTAATTGAAGAGGCCGCCCCTGAAGACAACAACTCCTGCCGGATCAGCTCAAAGTTCTTCTCAATATCACCCGTGAAATTGTGGTAAATGAGGTTGTTTTTATTATACCCCGTTTGCCTGTTCTGCGCATAATCGATCTGCTGCTTTACAATGATCGTGCAAATGATCAATACAATGGCAAAGGTGAATTGGAGTACCACCAATACTTTTCTTGGAGCAACCAGCGCCTGTGTTTTCTTGAAAGTACCTTTGAGCACCTTCACCGGCTTAAAGGAAGAAAGGAAGAAGGCAGGATAACTACCCGCCAGCAAACCAGTAAACAGTACAAACACTAAACCGCCCAGCCAGAACCAGGGACTGTTATAAGGAACATAAAGCTGTTTATCCGTGAGTTTATTAAATCCACTGAGACTGATCTGTACCACGATGATCGCAATAATACCTGCTATAAATGCCAGCAATATCGATTCACCGATGAACTGGCCGATCAGCGAGATCTTCTGAGCCCCTACTACTTTGCGGATGCCTACTTCTTTAGCGCGTTTTTCACTGCGGGCCGTACTGAGGTTCATAAAGTTGATACAGGCGATCAGGAGAATAAAAGCAGCTACAATACCAAACAGCCGCACGAAAGTGATGCGTCCGCCGCCATCTTCCTTGCCATTCGTAAAGCTGGAATAAAGCCTCCATTTGCTCAAAGGATACAGGAACATTTCCCACTTGGGCTCATCTTTGGCATACCGTTGCTTCATCACTTTTACCTTGGGAGCCGCAGAGGCCAGTGTAGCATGCTGTTTCAGCAGTACATACGTGCGCGTACTGTTATTACCCCAGTATTCATCATCATCCCCTAAAAACCTTTTGTAAGCCCACGGTACCAGGTATTCAGCCCGGCTGAACCTTGTATTATTGGGCATATCTTTCATAATGCCCGTTACCGTAAAATTTTCTTTGTTATCGATCTTGATGATCTTACCCATCGGCTCTTCCTTCCCGAATAATTTCCTGGCCAGCGTTTCCGTCAGTACGATAGAGTGCATGTCTTTTAAAACAATAGCCGGATTGCCTTTTACCAGCGGGAAAGTGAATACCTGCAGGAAATTGGAGTCTACTATATTTCCCCGCACCGTTAGCTTCTTATCCCCTATCGTAAAAAGAAAATTGCTGCCCCAATCCACCCGCACCGCCGCTTCTACCTCCGGAAGGTCCTTTTCCAGCGTCCGGGCCAGCACTTTCGGCGTCGTATTCCAGCAGTTCAGTTCACCACTGAACTCTGCCCGGTTCCAGGCCTCATAAATACGATCCTTCTTTTCATGAAACTGGTCATAGCTTACCTCATTCTGGATCCATAGCAAAATGAGAATGGCACTGGCCATTCCTACTACCAATCCGGCAATGTTAATGGCAGAAAAGCCTTTGCTGCGCAACAGGCCCCGCCAGGCGATCTTAAAGAAGTTTTTTATCATAAACGCTGGTTAACAGATTATTCCTCTAAGTACGTTTGAGAAAAAAATATGTTACACCCTTTTGTCAATTTTTAATGACCAGCGCCTGTTTATTGGATTAATATTTTAAAAGTTGACCCTTTTCCGCCTGTTTCATGCACCGTTAACCAGTAAATACCCCTGGGCAATTGGCTGGCCGGGATCGTGATATCCCCCGAAACCATACCCTTGTAATTATCATGATAAACAACCTGCCCCTGCGCATTCGCCAGCGTGAGCCGGAAAGGCCCGGTATTGTTCACCCGCATCCTGATCGTGGCCCGGGCCGGATTCTCCAGCACATAGAATGGCCGCACATGCGTGTTTTTGATCAGTACAATATTCGAAAAGCTTTCATAGCCATTGCCGTCAACCGCCCGGATGCGATACCAGGCCGTTGCCTGCACCTGATTATCCCCAAAGGAATACCGATGCCCGGCCGTCACCGAACCTTTGGCTTCGATAGAACTGCTGATCGTCTGGAAATGCGTGCCATCTATACTACGTTCAATAAAGAAATGAGCCGTATTTTCTTCCGAAGTGGTAACCCACTGTAAGGTATTGACAGCCTCTTCTGCACGCCCCGTGAGCAGGAAGCCCCGCACCGGCAGCGTACTACCGCTTTCTAAATAACTGGCCGACTGGCAAAACAGGTTATTCCTTACATTGTCATCCGTGATCGCTTCAATAGGAAAGCCAAAATACAATACCCGGAAATTGCCTTTGTACCCAACACCCGCTCCCCCGCCGGTGCCACCACTGTAATTCAACACCAGTTCCGATCCCCCATTCGTATTCACCACATCCGGAAAATCCACATTGTAATAACCATTCACCCCATTGCCGAAGGTGCCCGTAGTGCCATTCAGCAAGGCCGTAGTGCCATTAAAATTATAAGTACCCGCCCCATCACTTACATAAAGCGCTTTCAGGTAATTATTGTAAAAAGCAAGGTCCGCGTTGCCGGAAGCTGCCCTGCCAATATCCCAGCCAATTTCTGCGCCCGAGATCAACAGCCGGCCGCCGCCATCCAGATAATTTTTGAGTAATTGCTTCTCCGCAGCATCCAGCGTTTTGTCTGCAGTGCTTTCTTCCCCTACAAACCAGTCGATGGCAAAGTAATCAGCGAGCGCAACGCCCCCACCTGCCACCGCTTCATTTTGCGCCCCGTCAAAAGCCAGGTTGCAACTGGCCAGCCCATTGCCATGCTCCACCATATAACCATAGTTATTCATTTTATCCAATACCATCCTGCGCACATTGCCCAGTACAGCACCTTCATTTTTCAACAACATCGCCGATCCATCCAGCCTGTCAAAGCCATCCACCACCAGGTATTTCACCGTTTCACCTCCGGCAGGGATACGCGCCGCCACCACACCCGAAGCAAATGATTCACCTCCCGCATTCACCGCCGACACTTTAAAGAAATACGTCTTTCCTGCTATGCCACTAAAGGAATAGCTGGTAGAGTTAACTTCTGTCGGATTGTCAAAACCACGGCCATTCTCACTCACGTATACACGATAACTGGTAGCAGCATGGCCATAGATACCACCTGTTTGCGGCACTGCCCAGGTAAGCAGAATTTGTCCGCCACCAATATTCTTAGCCATTACGCCAGTAGGTTGTTCCGGCAGGAATACCAGCGGCACACCATCCCGGTAATTAAAGAATTTGAGAATGCCTTTATAAATAGCCCGTGCCGCAAGCCGGCGAAATTCAGGCGCCTTCAGGTCCGTAGCATCTGCTGCCAGATCATGAAATGCCAGTTCCACCAACGTGCCGGGAATCGTCCGCAGTTCCCGCAGTTCACCAAAATTGGCTTCCTTCACCCCACGATCCGTCCAGGTACTTCTCCAACCTGCCCGCAGGTCAGCAATGATCTGTTTATGGATACTGTCACGCAGCTGCGTACTTCCGGGAGTGATCACCGGTTGCGATGCACCCAATCCGTTATACCGGTACGTTTCCGTTCCCGTG